>Ga0208242_100256_pt1 | contig 54490 bp, 46 predicted proteins | sample SubbioAug_CSW13A_FD_184825 | JGI IMG/M metagenome (GOLD analysis project Ga0208242, IMG submission 184825) | Serpentinite rock and fluid subsurface biosphere microbial communities from McLaughlin Reserve, California, USA - CR12Aug_CSW13A (SPAdes) | ecosystem: Environmental > Terrestrial > Deep...
GCAGTAACTGCGAGTCCGGTAGTGTTTAATGGAGTTGCTTCAGGCGCACATACCGTAGCGTTACGCAGAATATCTGATAATAGTTGTATGACCAGTCAACAGACTACAGTAAACGAACCAGATGCTTTAGATTTGGTATTATCACCAGGAGATAAAACTTGTATTGGTCAAACTGATGGATCAATTTCAGCAGCGGTAACCGGAACTCCGTTAAGTGATTTAGAAATCCGATTGGATGATGGAACGTGGGCAGCAGTAACAGCAAGTCCGGTAATGTTTACTGGATTAGCAGGAGGAATTCACACTATAACAGTAAGAAGAATTTCCGATTATACATGTCTAATTGCAAAAGAAACAACTGTAATAGAAGAACCTTGCGACAATTTGATCTGTACTTATACACAAGGATTCTATGGTAACGCAGGAGGAATAGCATGTACAGAAGAAGGTTCATTTACATCACTGCAATTAATCCAACGTAGTCTAGATAATATGGATGGAGTTATTGATAATATCGGATCTATGTATATAGGATTAGCAGGTAATTCATTTACAGTTAGTTATACTAATGCAAATAATTTGATTGGCTTACTGCCTGGAGGTGGTGATATTTCAGTTCTAATGGCAGATTATAACTATATGAACGTGCCGTTGAATAAGCAAAATCGTATCAAAAATGGTTTATTAGCGCAGACCATAGTTTTAGGATTGAACCTTAATATGCATACTGATGCTTCTAATTCTGTTGGAAACTTTGTTTTAGAAGGAGGTAAGTACTTAGTTACTGTTAAGAGAGCTGCATCGTCTACTTGCGAAGATCCTTTAATGGCAGATTGTGCTATTGAGCTTAATGCAATGAAGAGTTGGAAGATTCCTGCTAATGTAGTAGATGCATTACCGGCACCAAAAGATGTGTGGGCGTTGTATAAATTGGCGAGTGATGCTTTAGGTGGTGCTGTATTACCAGTAGGAGTAAGTTTAAATGATATTCACATGACTGTGGATAGAATTAATAATGCTTTTGATAATTGCAGGTATTTCCTACGATGGTCTGATGTTAATGAAGTTTGTCCAATACCTATTATTGAGCCTGTAATTAGCTCAGAACCAAGTATTGAAACACGTGTTGCAGAAGTAAATACAGTAGGATTTGAAGTTTATCCAGTACCATTTGAAAATGAAATTACCATCAAATATAAATTTGATTATAATTCATTTGTACGCATTGAAATGTATGATTCTTCTGGTAATGTAATACTTTCTAAAGTTGATAACGATGGTTATCTAAATAAAGAAATCCAACTTTATTTAAACATGAACATTGGTAAGGAACAAATGTATATTGTTAGATTAACTACTGACAGAGAAAGTGTAGTGAAGAAAATAATTTCTACTAAATAAAATTATATTAACTTAAAGGAAAAAGGCTGTTATAAACAGCCTTTTTTCGTTATAATTATCAGGAATTCTTGTTGAAATATTTAAATATATGGGTTATTATTTGTAAATATATTATAGAAGAAGTTAAATTATTTTTTAATCTTTAATAATTAGAATATGTGTAGATAAATTGTTAATATAAAGTTAACGTTTATAAGTATTTACTTAATATTTATATCGTAGTTTTGTTTCATAATTAAAAAGTTTAATAAATATATTTAACATGAAAAAACTACTTACAATTTTATTAATGTTTAATGGTTTGCTAGTTCTTGCTCAAGGAGGTAAAGTATCTAGTACATTATTTTTAAATTATCACAACGATTTAACTTCTGGCGCTACTCAGAAAAGTGCTTTTGAAGTTGACAGAGCTTATTTAGGATATGAATATAAATTTGACGATAGATTATCGGCTAAAATTATTGGCGATGTTGGAAAAGACGATGGAAGCGATTATACCTTTTATTTAAAAGCAGCTCAGGTAGATTACAAAGCTACAGATTGGGCTAATATTTCGATAGGTATGATTGGTTTGAATCAATTTAACGACCAAGAAAAAAACTGGGGATATCGTTATATCTATAAATCATTTCAAGATGTAAGCGGAATGGGTACTAGTGCCGATGTGGGTCTTAATGCAGAATTTAAATTACACAATACACTTAAAATGAATGTATTTGTGTTAAACGGTGAAGGATTTAAAAAAGTTCAAGATTTTTACGGAAAACATAAAGTCGGAGGAAACTTAGTTTATAATCCAACGAATGAACTAACTTTTAAAGTTTACTATGCTGAACAAGATAGTAAAAAATTAGTTGGAACAACAGTAGTGGATAATCCAACCGTTAAAAACTTAGCTTTTTTTGCTGGTTATGAATTGAAAACAATTAAGTTTGGAGCAGAGTATGCCAGAATGGATGATGGTAAAAAATTTACTGATGCAGCTTTAGATCATGATTTAAGCGGATTTTCAATTTACTCCACCTATTATTTCAACAAAAAATATGCAGTTTTTGGACGTTATGATAAGTTAGAATCAAACAAAGTTGGTACTTCATTGGTTAACTGGAATGAAGATAAAGACGGAAATGCTGTGTTAGTTGGACTTGAGTACAGTCCCTTAAAAGGCGTACGAACTTCGTTAAACTTTCGTACATGGGATTTTGAAAAATCAACAAAAAATGATTTATCGTATATTTATTTAAACCTTGAGTTAAAATTCTAGTCATTAAGAATATCAATTTAAAAAGGCATTTTATAAATGCCTTTTTTTTATCTTAACGCCCTAAAAATTCCTCCAATGACTAGAAAAATGTTGTTTATTTTTATTATAATTTTTCCTTTACTGATTTATGCACAACACTTTAATTCAGAAGGTCAAATTCATGAAATGTCTCTTCTAAATGATAATAATTGTAATATCGAAATAATTGCTCACAGAGGATATTCTGATATATACCCAGAAAACACCTTGTTAAGTATTGAAGAAGCTTTCAAACGTGGGGTAAAGTATTGTGAAATTGATGTAAATGTAACATCAGATGATGTGTATGTACTGTTTCATGATCAACCAACTATGTTTAGAACAAGTAACGGACAAGGTTATGTAGTAGCATCAACCTATGCTGAATTGAAATTGTTGGATGTTGGAAGCTGGAAAGGAAGTCAATTTACAGGATTAACCATACCAACATTGGAAGAAGCCTTGCTTTTAGCAGAGAAATACGATGGCTATTTGTATTTAGATACAAAAAAATTCAGACCTGATTTAATGGGGAAAGCTTTAAAAACAACTGGTGTAAATCCTAAAAGGTTAATGCCAGCAATAGCTTCTGTTGAAGAAGCTGTAAATTTTAAAACCTATTGTCCAGATTCGCCTTTTATTTATTTTGGTAAACTTCCAGAGCAACCTGAGGATGATCAATGGTATACTAGTTTAATCAATTTAGGTTGTGAGATTTTTGAAACCTATTATACATATGCATTAGATAATGATGAGCATTTTCAAACTTTTGTTTCAAAAGTACATCAGCATGGTGCTAAAGTATGGGTATTTACATCCAACGATATAGCTGAAATAAAAAAAATTAAAGCCGCTGGAGTAGATGGAGTTGAAACTGATTTAGCCTTTTTAGCAAAGAAAGCCGTATGTGATGAATCCCTTTTAAATATCAGAATTAACAAAACAACCACAGCTAATTGGAATTTTAGTAAGAAAAATTTGCAAAGTACAGGTATTGGTAGTCAGCTTAAACCATTCAGTTACCATACTCCTGAACAAATTCAACAACTTAAATTTGGTAAAACAAGCGATTTTAACATTAAATCTATAAACGGTGTTGATGCAGATGTTATTAAAGTACCGCCATTTAATCCACAAAACGGTTTGTTTGTTTTTACAAACTTTACCCCAGGTATTCATGAAGAACTGCATTATAATTATTCGTTAATTATGGATTTATACATCCCATTAAAAAGTAAGGATAAATTCATTAGTTTAATACAAACAAATCCTGAAAATTTAAATGATGGTGACTTATTTATATCCTCCAAAGGAATTGGGATTAATAATAATTATCATGGAGTATTAAACACTGAAACGTGGTATCGAATCGCACTAACATTTTCATCAACCGCTATAAAAAAATATATCAACGGTAAATTCGTAGGGGCAACTCCAATTGAAGGTGGAAGATGGTCTGTAATAAACACATTTCCTGGTGGAGATGATCAGGGATTTTTGTTATTTGCTGATGATAACAAAGAAACGGCCGAATTATATGTAAGTGCAATTCAGTTGCGTAATTATACTATGAATTCGGATGAAATTTTAAATTTAGCTAATCCAAAAGCTAATGGAATTCCTATCAATAATACAGGTATATACAACGTAAAATTTGAAGACGAAATTAAACCAAGTATTGTAAATTTTCATTCCAATGAAATATTGGTGACTTTTCAAAAAGAAACTGATTTATCAAATATTACGGGGTATTTTACCTTACCTTATAAGGCAAATGCAACTATAACTTCAGGTTCAAAATTTGATTTAAGAACAGTACAAACTATAGAAGTCACATCAGAAGGTAAAAGTCAAAAAACTTTGTGGAAAATTAAAACTGAATATCACTAGTTGAAAATGTTTAATTGTTCATGGTAGTCATTTAACAAGTAAGATTTTTTATCTTTGCCCCCATGAAATTTGAAATAAAAAGTTTAGACCTTAATAGTAAAGCCAGAGCAGGTAAAATTACTACAGATCATGGTGTAATTGAAACACCAATTTTTATGCCGGTAGGCACTGTAGGTACTGTTAAAGGAGTACATCAAAAAGAGTTAAAAGAAGATATAAATCCTGATATTATTTTAGGAAATACCTACCATTTATATTTGCGTCCTCAAACTCCAATTTTAGAACAAGCTGGCGGATTGCATAAATTCATGAATTGGGATCGACCTATTTTAACAGATAGCGGAGGATATCAAGTATATTCATTATCAGAACGAAGAAAAATAAAAGAAGAAGGGGTAAAATTTAAAAGTCATATTGATGGCTCTTACCATTTTTTTTCACCTGAGAATGTAATGGAAATACAGCGATCTATTGGTGCTGATATAATTATGGTCTTTGATGAGTGTACACCCTATCCTTGCGATTATAACTATGCAAAACGTTCTATGCATATGACGCATCGATGGTTAAAACGTTGTGTTGAACATCTGGAAAAAGTGCCACCAAAGTATGGGTATAATCAAACCTTATTTCCAATCGTTCAAGGAAGTGTTTACAAAGATTTACGTCAGCAATCGGCTGAGTTTATTGCTTCGGTTGGTGCAGATGGTAATGCTATAGGCGGACTATCTGTTGGTGAACCGGTAGAAGATATGTATGAAATGACTGAAATTGTTTGTGACATTTTACCAAAAGATAAACCACGTTATTTAATGGGAGTTGGAACTCCAATTAATATTCTCGAAAATATTGCCTTAGGTGTTGATATGTTCGATTGTGTTATGCCAACCCGAAATGCCCGAAATGGTATGTTATTTACTGCTTACGGAGCTATAAACATCAAAAATAAAAAATGGGAAAATGATTTTTCACCTATTGATGAAATGGGTATTACGTATGTAGATACGTATTATTCAAAAGCCTATTTACGTCACTTATTTGCATCTAACGAATTACTTGGAAAACAAATTGCATCCATTCATAATTTAGGATTTTATTTATGGTTGGTTCGTGAGGCAAGAAAACATATCTTAGCAGGAGATTTTAATGCATGGAAAATTAAAATGGTTAATCAAATGAATAATCGGTTATAAGTTTGAGAATTCTCGATTTATACATATTAAAAAAGTACTTAGGTTCCTTTGTATTTACCCTACTTATTTTGGTTCCGATTGCCATTGCTATTGATATATCGGAAAAAGTAGATAAGTTTTTGCGTAATTCAGAGCTAACCATCGATTTAATTATAAAAGACTATTACGTTAATTTTATAGTGTATTATGCCAATACATTTATGCCGTTGGCCTTATTTATATCTACTATATTTTTTACTTCAAAACTTACAGCAAACACCGAAGTTATTGCGATTCATAGTGCTAAAATATCCTTTACCCGATTTTTAAAACCATATTTTATTGGTGCTTCAATAGTTACCGTTTTTGCGTTGATGATGAATCATTTTATTGTGCCACACAGCAATAAAGTGTTTCAAGAATTTAAGCGTACCTATATTTCAACCAAATTTTTTAATAATACCTACGTAATTGATGTTAATTTGCAATTGAGTGAAACTGATTATATTTTCTTTAGAAATTTTAACTTGGAAACCAATAAAGGGTATGATTTTTCTTTTGAACGTTTTAATGGTAACAAATTGATTTATAAAATTCAGGCAGAGCATGCAAGCTGGAATCCAGCTGATAGTCTATTTACGTTTTACAATATTAAAAAAAGAAAACTAAAAGCTGTTAACGATGATTTAGTGGTTAGTTCGCAGTTTGATACCATTTTTAACTTTGTTCCGTCTGATTTGCAAAACATCGATTTTATAGCCAAAGATATGCCATCGCATAAATTGTATGATTACATAGAAACATCTAAAAAACGTGGTCAAAAGAATTTAAATACCCATCAGGTTGAGTTGTACAAACGTACAAGTTTACCAATATCATCCTTTATTTTAACAATAATTGCAGTTTCTTTAGCATCAAGAAAACGAAGAGGAGGAACGGGAATAAATCTTGCCATTGGAATTGCTTTGATGTTTGTTTATGTTTTTTTTATGAAAATCGCTGAAGTAATGGGAGCTGTTGCTGGAACAAATTCGTTTTTAATGGTTTGGTTTCCTAACATAGTTTTTGGAATTTTAGCATACTATCTTTATAGAAATGCCAAAAAGTAATTTAAAAAATTATTTACAGTTACACTTCATAGTATTTATATGGGGTTTTACCGCAATATTAGGTGCTTTAATAAGTATTGAAGCAATTCCACTTGTTTGGTTCAGAATGTTGTTAGCCGCTATTTTTCTTGGTATTTATTTTCTGATAAAGCAAAAATCGTTAAAGATTGATACAAAAGTTGGACTAAAATTTTTGTTTGGGGGTATTATAATTGCAGTACACTGGATTACTTTTTTTGCATCAATCAAAGTGTCAAACGTATCTGTAGCATTAGTAACGTTAAGTACCGGTGCATTGTTTGCTTCACTGTTAGAACCTATTTTTTTTAAAAGAAAATTAAATTATGTTGAAATTTTATTTGGATTAATAGTTGTCCTTGGATTGTATCTAATTTTTAAGGTTGAGACCAGTTATTGGCTGGGTATCGTATTGGCATTAATTTCAGCATTTCTATCGGCTTCATTTTCTGTTTTAAACGGATTATATGTTAGAAGGTATGATGCAGCAACCATATCGTTTTATCAGATTTTTTTTGGAGTAGTTGCAGTTACTATCTATTTAGCTTTTGATGGGAAATTTACACTTGAATTTTTTCAATTAACAAGCTCCGATTGGTTGTATTTGGTGATTTTAAGCAGTATTTGTACAGCCTATGCTTTTACAACTTCTGTTGATTTATTAAAGTATTTAAGCCCATATACGGTAATGCTAACCATCAATTTAGAACCAATTTACGGTATTATTTTAGCATTAATAATTTTTGGAGAAAAAGAAATGATGGGATCGATGTTTTATATTGGAGCCTTGATTATTTTACTTACAGTATTGGCAAATGGACTCATTAAATACAAAAAGAAATCAGGAGAAAATTGATTTTTAAATGCACTTATATATTTTAAAAACTTGAATTACTATATTTGTAGTTCCCTCATTTAAAAAAACTAGTATGGAATATTTAGATTTTGAATTACCAATTAAAGAGTTGCAAGAGCAACTGGATAAATGCATGCTTATTGGTCAGGAAAGTAATATAGATGTGTCAGAAACCTGTAAGAGCATTGAGTTAAAAATGGAAGAAACCAAGAAAGAGATATATAAAAATTTAACTGCTTGGCAGCGTGTGCAATTGTCACGTCATCCTTCAAGACCGTATACGTTAAACTATATTAATGCCCTTTGCGGTGAAACATTTTTTGAACTTCATGGCGACAGAAATGTAAGAGACGATAAGGCAATGGTAGGTGGACTTGGTAAAATTGGAGATCAATCGTTCATGTTTATTGGTCAGCAAAAAGGTCATAATACCAAAACCAGACAGTACCGTAATTTTGGAATGTCTAACCCAGAGGGGTATCGCAAAGCATTGCGATTGATGAAAATGGCAGAAAAATTTAATATTCCGGTTGTTACATTTTTAGACACTCCAGGTGCTTATCCAGGTATGGAAGCTGAAGAACGCGGACAAGGAGAAGCTATTGCAAGAAATATTTTTGAAATGGTTAAGTTACAAGTGCCTATTATTACTATAGTAATTGGAGAAGGTGCATCGGGTGGTGCATTGGGAATTGGAGTAGGTGATAAAGTGTACATGATGGAAAATACTTGGTATACTGTTATTTCACCAGAATCTTGTTCATCCATTTTATGGAGAAGCTGGGATTATAAAGAACAGGCTGCCGAAGCGTTAAAATTAACTGCAACGGATATGAAAAAGTTAAAACTAATAGATGGAATTATCAAAGAACCTATTGGTGGTGCTCATATGGAACGTGATTTAGCTTTTGAAGAAGTTAAAAAAGTAATTTTGAAATCGTATAAAGAGCTTAAAAAACTATCACCAGCTAAACTCGTTGAAAAACGTATGGAAAAATACGCTAAAATGGGTGAATTCAATGAAAAATAAATTTTAAAACCTCTCCGTCGAGAGGTTTTTTTTTGCCTTAATTTTACTACTTAAGTAAATATTGATTATTTTTAAGTGATAATCAACCAGGTTAATGAAAATTCTAACTGCGCAACAAGTTAAAGCAGCTGATGCAGCAACTGTTTCAACTAAAAACATCACATCTTTAGAATTGATGGAACACGCAGCTATGCAGTGTTTTAATTTTATTAAGAATAATTTTGATGTTTATAATAGTGAGATTAAAGTTTTTTGTGGAGTAGGAAATAATGGTGGTGATGGATTGGTCATAGCTAGATTGTTAGCTGAAATAAATGTTAACGTAAGTTGTTTTATTGTTCATTTTTCAGAAAATCAATCGCAAGATTTCAAGCTTAATTATGAACGATTGAGAAAGTATAAAAATGTTGAATGCATTGATATAAAAGATTCATTTAAAATACCAATTCTTAGCAATACAGACTTGATTATAGACGCCATATTTGGTATTGGATTAAGCAAATCACCAAAAGGTATTGCCAAGAAAATAATTCAACATATCAACAATTCTAACGCATTAACAATTTCAATTGACATGCCTTCTGGTTTATTTGCCGAATATACTGTTGAAGATAAAGAAGCAGTTATAAAAGCAGATATGGTTTTGACTTTTCAAACTCCAAAACTAGCTTTGTTGTTGCCAGATAATTCAACTTTTTCTAAAAGTTTTGAGGTGATTGATATTGGTTTAGATAATAATTTTATTAATGCTTTAGATGTTAAAAACCTATATTTAACAGTTGATTTTGTAAAAAATCTGTACAGAAAAAGAACTAAATTTCAGCACAAAGGTAGCTTTGGGCACTCTTTGTTAATAGGAGGGAGTTATGGGAAAAATGGAGCAATAGTGTTAGCTTCAAAAGCAGCTCTTAAAATAGGTAGCGGATTGGTAAGTTCCTACATTCCAAAATGTGGTTATCAGATTCTTCAAACAACCATTCCAGAAGTTATGGTAGAAGTTGATAATGAGAATCTATTGCAATTTTTTAATGTTGAAACCCACGCTACTGGTATTGGAATTGGACCTGGAATGGGGTGTAATGAAAAAACAGCTGAAGGTTTTATCAATTTTATAGAAACATATAATAAACCTTTAGTTCTGGATGCCGATGCACTAAACATACTATCTGTAAGACAAGATAAATTTGCAAGTATACCAGAAAATTCCGTGTTAACTCCGCATCCCAAAGAATTTGAACGCTTAGTTGGTTCTTGGAAAAACGATTATGAAAAACTTAACAAACTAAAAGATTTTTCTTCAAAATATAAGGTAGTTGTTGTTTTAAAAGGAGCACATACTGTAGTTGCTTTTAATGGTTTGCTGTATTACAATTCAACGGGTAATGTAGCCTTGGCTACAGCTGGAAGTGGAGATGTGTTAATGGGTATTATCACAGGATTAATAGCGCAAGGATATGCTACGCTTGAAGCTGCTATATTGGGTGTTTATATCCATGGGAAAACGGCAGACATTTATACACAAAAATATCCAGTTGAAACTTTTACAGCATCAGAACTAATTGAGTTGATTCCTGATGCTTTAACTGAAACTTTTTACGCAAAAAAAAACCACGCTTAGCGTGGTTTTTTTATAAATTATTTCAATGAATTGAAAAGTTCTTTAATTTTTGGATCGGACGGTCTGTAGGTATCAAAATCTACTATAGCTCCGTTTGGATCAATTAAAATAAATCGTGGAATAGAATTAACGGCATATGCAACCATAAAGTCTGATTGAAAATCCTTATCAGCATATAATTGAATTCCTCCAAGTTGTTTTTCGCCTACCATTTTTTTCCAATCTTCTTTGCTTCCTCTAGTGCCATCTACATTATCAACAGAAATACTTACAAACTGAATGTTTTTATTGTGATATTCTTTTTCTAATGCTTGCAATGCAGGAATTTCATTTAAACAAGGTGTGCACCAAGTTGCCCAAACATCGATATATACATATTTTCCTTTTAAATCATCTAGGGAAGTTTTACCTCCTTTAAAGTTTTCGTAGTTAACGAATTTAGGAGATGGTGTTCCCTTTTTGAATTTAGAATAATATTCAAATTGTGCAGTATAATTATCTTCTAAAAAAGAAAACATTTGCTGGTTGCTGGCATCTTCTTGAGCTACAAGCATAGAATCTAATTTAGAACGGTTAGAAAGCATATCTTCCATTCTTTTCTTTAAGCCAGCAACTTTTGCATCAAATTCTTTGCGCTCTAACGTAAAGTAATCTTTAGGCTGTCCTAATTCATCTTTACTAAACAACATTTTTTTAACAATGTAATTATTTGATTCTTCACCGATACCTTTAAAAACTAAACTTTTAAGAAAGTCTTTACTGTCTGCTGATAATTCAAGTTCATAGCCGTTGGCTAAAAAAACCGCCGTTCTATTTTCTCCTTCAGTGAAAGAGTAAAAACCTTTTTCTTGAACTTTTAAGGTGTCTTTAAACGAGCCATCTTTGTTGATAGCAATTTTTTTGGTAAGATTATATGATGCTATAACTAAAGTGTCGCTTTCTGTGTTTTCAATCTTACCTGAAATGGTTACATAATCTTTTAATTCTTTTTTACAGCTCATTAATGAAACTGCTAAAAATAAAACAAGTAGTTTTTTCATAATTTTTTAATCGTTTTTGATGTGCAAATGTACTATAATTTCAGATAGTATTTGCAACATAGTAATCTAAACTATGGTTTTTAAAATACTTTAACAATTTATTTGCTTATCTACAGCCGAATGTTGATTTTTGTGACATATTACTTTAGCATGGAAAATACACACTTTATAACTACTGAAAACTTAGATTTAACTTCTCTAAACAACCTTTTCTTTTACAATAAAAAACTTCTGTTATCAGAAGAAGTTAAAATGAAAATTACTACATGTAGGATGTTTTTAGATGAGAAATTAAAAGAATCTGAAGAACCAATATATGGAATTAATACAGGTTTTGGATCTTTGTATAACGTAAAAGTTGACAAACCTCAATTAGCTCAACTGCAAGAAAATTTAGTTATGAGTCATGCTTGTGGAACAGGTGAAGAAGTGCCGCAAGAAATTGTTAAAATTATGCTTTTTCTTAAAATCCAGTCGTTGTGTTATGGTTTTTCTGCTGTTCAATTAGATACAGTTCAACGATTGGTAGATTTTTACAACAATGATGTTTTTCCTGTTGTTTATACTCAAGGTTCATTAGGTGCATCAGGAGATTTATCACCTTTAGCACACTTGAGTTTGCCACTTTTAGGCAAGGGAGAAGTATATGTTGAAGGCAAGAGAATGAAAAGTGCTAAAGCATTGAAGCGCTTTGGTTGGGAAGCATTAAAGCTTCGTTCTAAAGAAGGATTAGCATTGCTAAATGGTACGCAGTTTATGAGTGCTTATGGCTTACATTTAGTCTTGAAATCGTATAAGTTATCGTATTTAGCAGATTTAATTGGAACAATTTCTTTGGAGGCTTTTGATGGTAGAAAAGAACCATTTTGTCATTTAATTCATGATATAAGACCTCATAATGGTCAAGTAAAAACAGCGGAACGAATCAATCAATTTTTACAAAACAGTGATTTGATTAATCAGCCCAAAACTCATGTGCAAGATCCGTATTCATTTAGATGTATGCCTCAAGTTCATGGTGCTACGAAAGATGCCTTATCATTTGTTGCAAAAACTATTTTAACAGAAGTTAATGCTGTGACTGATAATCCAAATGTATTCGCAGAAGATAATTTAATAATCTCAGGAGGGAATTTTCACGGTCAACCTTTAGCATTAGCATTGGATTTTTTAGGAATTGCAATGGCAGAATTGGGAAGTATATCTGAAAGAAGGACGTATCAGTTAATTTCTGGGTTACGAGGATTACCTGCGTTCTTGATTTCTAATCCTGGATTAAATAGTGGATTTATGATACCGCAATACACTGCTGCCAGTATTGTAAGTCAGAATAAACAATTAGCAACACCTGCTTCGGTTGATTCTATTGTGTCGAGTAATGGACAGGAAGATCATGTAAGTATGGGTGCTAATGCGGCTACAAAAGCTAAGAAAATAGTTGATAATATAGAAACTATTTTTGCTATTGAGTTAATGAATGCCTCACAGGGATTGAGTTTTAGAAAGCCAATTCAATCTTCACCATTTATAGAATCATTTGTTGAGATGTTTAGGTCGGAAGTGCCGCTTGTTGAAAATGATCGCGTTTTACATGATGATATTGTAAATGCTACAACATTCATTAAGTATTTAACTATTGATACAGAAGAATTGTTTGAGGTGTAAAATTTAAACTTCTATTTTTCCTACTAAGTATGTAACAGCTTGTCCGGAGATTAGAACCCGATCATTTAAATATTCGCAGTGTAAGGTTCCAATTCTTTCAGAAAGTTGAAGTGCTTGTAATTTAGTTTTTCCTAATTTTTTACTCCAATATGGAATAAGTGTGGTATGAGAAGAACCTGTTACAGGGTCTTCGTTTATACCTACTTGAGGACCAAAAAATCGTGAAACGAAATCAACTTTATCTCCTTTAGCAGTTACAATAACGCCGCGGCCACCAACTTTTTCTATCAATTGAAAATCAGGTTTCATATTTTTAACAATTTGCTGATTTTCAAATACCAACATAAAATCTGTCTTACCTCTGTATGTTTCAGATGGTTCAATTCCTAAAGCTTTTGTAAGTATATGCGGCGTTTCTACTTTTTTAATAACATCTGTAGGAAAATTTAACGTTAATAAATCATTTAATTTATGAACTGTTAAAGCTCCGCTTAGGTGTGAATGAAATTTTATTTCTTGATCAATTATACCATAATAATTAAACAGAACATGGGCAGTAGCAAGCGTAGCATGACCGCATAAATTTACTTCTACTTTTGGTGTAAACCATCGAATTTCAAAGTAATTATTTTTTTTAACTGCAAAAGCAGTTTCAGCCAAATTATTTTCAGCAGCAATTTGTTGCATTAAACTAGCTTCAATCCAATGGTTTAAAATGCAAACAGCTGCCGGATTTCCTCCAAATACATGGTTTGTAAATGCGTCTATTTGATATAGTTTTAGGTTCATTATAATTTTTAATTATTGTTAAATAAGATTAATATATTTTGCAAAATGCTAAATATTTTCAACTATTTATTAAGAAAAACCATTGTTTTGTTTTGTTTTTAATGCCAAGCAATTTTAAGCCAATTTATAAGGATGATTTTCTTATATATTTGCTTAAAATATTGACTTATATACTTATAAAGTATAGTATTATTTCCTCCAAATTTATTAATAAAATAAATAAACTAAATTATTTTTTATGAAAAATGAAATTACTTTAAAAATTGCTAAATATGCACTTAGTTTAGTGCTGGTATTTGGTGCGCTTGCTTGTTCCGATGAATTCGTAGATGTTTCATCTGTTTTAAATGATGACAGTACTTTATCATCAAAAGAGTTAAAATCAAGTAGTGCGAATGCAAGAACGGCTCAATTGAGCGAAATACCACTTGTTGGAGGTGGTGTTTATACCGTTACTTTAGAAAGTGTTGAAAATAATAATGATGGTACCTATACTTGGACTTGGAGTATTTTTAATCCTAATCCTGGGAATGGAACTAATGGAACAATTCAAAATCTTAGTCATTGCGCTATAACTCTTGGTACTTGTGTGCAATTTACTGATGTAGTTAGTGGTGCTTTAAGTATGGACGGTGTTAATTATACGCCATTTACCCCAACATGGGAACAGGACATGTCGTTTTGGAATACTTGTCAAGTTAATACAGGGAATGTATTAAAAATCAATCAAGGTACATCGGGTACTGCAAAATCATATTTTAAATTAACTATTTCCAGAGATGTAGAAATTGATACAGAAGTATTGGCATACTATAAAAGTGGAAATAATACACCTTGTGGAACGTTTTTATTTCCAGGTTTTGGATGTGAACGAATTGTAGACGAAGGTTGCTCTTTAAGTCAGGGATATTGGTTTGCTAAACCAGATGTTGTTTGGCCAAGTAATGTAACAGTTGGAGGAAAATCATATACAAGAACAGAAGGATTGGGAATTTGGAATTCTAGTAACAAAGGAGGTATTTCTGCTGCAAAAAGTGGATTTTTACAAGTAGCTGCGATTAAATTAAGCGGAAGTACCGTAACTACTGCCGCTACTGTTTGGGCTGATGTAGCTATTGTTGAAACTTATTTAGCTTCTTTACCAAAATTAACAGCTGCAAATGTTAAGACTTATAATGACAGCAATGTAGCAGCTGCAGCAGGTAGAATAGGTGCTTGGATTAATGCAAATCACTGCGAATAATAATAATAAATAAAAAAGGCGGTTTAACACCGCCTTTTTTTATAATTAATTTTCAGGATACCAAATTCTGTTTCTAACTTCAATTTCAGGATTTTTATCAAAAACCAAGGCTTTAAAAGCTTCTACATCACTAAATCCATCTTTGCCTCTAAAATGATATGGGTAAACTACTTTGGGTTTAAATTCTAAAACAGCATCTGCAGCAGTATTAAAATCCATAGTATAAGGTAAGTTCATGCAAACAAAAGCGAAATCTATATTTTTTAACGCACGCATTTCGGGAATATCTTCAGTGTCTCCAGAAATATAAAATTTCTTTTTGGCCAGCGTTATAACATAGCCGTTTCCTCTTCCTTTTACATGCCTTGATTGTTCATCTTCAGGTAAATTGTACATAGGTATAGCTTCTATTGGAATCCCTGTTACATTTTTTAAATCACCGTTATTTAAAACTATGGTTTTAGACTTTAATTCATCAGACATTAAATTTTTAACAGCTAAGGGTGCTACAATAATTGTTTCATCGTTAACTAATGCTTCTAAAGTTTTCTGATTTAGATGATCTCCATGAATATCAGTAATTAAAACTAAAGAAGGTGATGGATAATCTTTATGTATGCTTAATTCTTTATAGGGATCAATAAATATGGTATGTTTATTCCACATTAATATTAAAGAAGAATGTAAAACAGGTTGTATTGTTATTATCCCATTAGGTGTTTTTAAATAATCAGGTTCGGAGTATTGAGCATTTGTTTTAACAACTGTTAAGATGACTACAACTAGCAACAACATTTTGTTCATATATAAGCTTTTATTTAGTTATTTCAATGGAAAGTTGTTCGCTACCTTCAGAATAGTCAAGTAAAATTGTATTACCTTCTTTTAGCTTTGATGCCACAATTTCTTCAGCTAAAATATCTTCAACATACTTTTGAATAGCACGTTTAAGTGGACGGGCTCCATACTGTTTGTCAAAACCTTTTTCGGCAATAAAGTTTTTGGCTTTATCGGATAATTTAACTTTATACCCAATTTCTTCTATACGTTTTATTAATTTTTCTAACTCAATATCAATAATTAAGTTGATATGCTCTAATTCCAATGCATTAAAAATTATAACATCATCAATTCTATTAATAAATTCTGGAGCAAACGATTTTTTTAATGCGCTTTCAATGATGCCTTTAGCATGACTTTCTGATTGTGCTTCTTTAGAAGCAGTTCCAAATCCTACTCCCTGACCAAAGTCTTTTAGTTGTCGGCTACCAATATTAGAAGTCATAATGATTATAGTGTTTCTAAAATCAATTCTTCTGCCTAAACTATCGGTTATATGTCCATCATCTAAAATTTGTAATAAGATGTTAAATACATCGGGATGTGCTTTTTCAATTTCATCAAGTAATACAACTGCGTATGGTTTTCTTCTGATTTTTTCAGTTAATTGTCCTCCTTCTTCATATCCAACATAGCCTGGAGGCGCGCCAATTAATCTGGAAACTGCAAATTTTTCCATATACTCGCTCATGTCAATTCGGACCAAGGCATCTTCAGAATCAAAAAGTTCTTTAGCTAAAATTTTAGCTAACTGCGTTTTTCCAACTCCGGTTTGACCTAAAAAGATAAATGATCCTATTGGTTTGTTTGGATCTTTTAACCCAACACGGTTTCGTTGAATGGCTTTAACCACTTTTTTTACAGCTTCATCCTGACCAATTACTTTTCCTTTAATTAAGTTTGGTAATTCATGCAACTTACTGCTTTCAGATGCTGCTACTTTATGAACTGGTATGCCAGACATCATAGATACAACTTCCGCAACGTTATCTTCTGTAACAGTTACTCGGTTTTGTTTAGCATAGCTTTCCCATTCATTTTGAGCATTTTGTAAAGCTGTTTCAAGATTTTTTTCTGTATCTCTTAACTTGGCAGCTTCTTCATATTTTTGCCTGCTTACTGCGCTGTTTTTATCAAGTTTTATTTTTTCTAATTGATTTTCAAGGTCTAGAATTTCTTTTGGAACTACAATATTGGTAATATGAATACGAGAACCAGCTTCATCCATAGCATCTATTGCTTTGTCTGGCAAGTAATGGTCTGTTATATAACGATGTGTTAATTTTACACAGGCTTCAATGGCTTCATCAGTAAAAAGTACCGAGTGGTGATCTTCGTATTTATCCTTGATATTGTGCAAAATCTGGATAGTCTCATCTACGGTAGTAGGTTCAACTAAAACCTTTTGGAAACGTCGTTCTAAGGCGCCATCTTTTTCAATATGTTGTCTGTATTCGTCTAATGTTGTAGCACCAATACATTGTATTTCACCACGAGCTAAAGCTGGTTTAAGCATGTTTGAAGCATCTAAAGAACCAGTTGCTCCACCGGCACCGACTATAGTGTGGATTTCATCAATAAACAAGATAATATCATCATTCTTTTCCAATTCATTCATTAATGCCTTCATGCGTTCTTCAAACTGACCGCGGTATTTTGTTCCTGCTACCATACTAGCCAAATCTATAGAAACTACGCGTTTGTCAAATAAAATTCTTGAAACTTTTCGCTGTACTATCATTAAAGCTAAACCTTCTGCAATAGCTGATTTACCAACACCTGGTTCACCAATAAGAATTGGATTGTTCTTTTTTCTTCTGCTTAAAATCTGAGATACACGTTCAATTTCTTTTTTTCTTCCAACTACCGGATCTAATTTTCCATTTTCAGCCAATAAAGTCAGGTCACGACCAAAATTATCTAACACTGGTGTTTTCGTTTTTTTACCTTGAGTTTTTTTAGGATTATTTGGATTGTCAAATGATTTTTGATCGTCATCCTCACCAAAATTGCGCTCCGATGGAAAATCGCTACGAGGACCCTCTTGTTCTAAAGAATTATCTACAAATAATTGCTTGTACAATATTCGTGCTTCGGCGTAATTAATGCCCATTTTATTAAGTATTAAGGTAACAGGGTCACTTTCGTTTCTTAAAATGCAAAGCAATAAATGAGCAGTATTTACTTGGTCTGATTTGTATAATTTGATTTCTAAAAAAGTTGCTTTTAAAGCTTTATCGGCTTGTTTAGTAAGACGTAAGTTAACTTTGCTATTCGCAATTGTTTGTGTTGGATTTAATTCCTCCATTTTTCTCCTGATGGCATCTAAGTCCATTAACAATCCATCAAGTAAATCAACAGCCTTGCCTTTCCCTTTTCTTAAAATTCCTAAAATAAGGTGTTCAGTACCAAGAAAATCGTGACCTAACCTTATTGCTTCTTCTTTACTTAATGCAATTACATCTTTTACTTTTTGTGAAAAATTATCGTCCATATGAGTGATTTCTAGCGTAAATTTAATAGATTTTTTTGGTTATTAACTCAAAAAGCATGCCTTCGATAGAGTTAAAAGTTATAACAATTCATTTAAAATCATTCTAAATTAGTGATTTTTAGTGAATTTCCTAGTTAAAAAATTAATAAAAAAATGTTGATAAATAAGTCCAAAAAGCTGCATAAAAATGCTTTATAAACACGTATAAAATTGTATCTTGCCTTCTTGATTTTAATGAACGAAAATAATAGTAAAAGATATGACTGAAGGGGAAAAATTGATACCTATCAACATAGAAGATGAAATGAAATCAGCATACATTGATTATTCAATGTCTGTAATTGTTTCAAGAGCATTACCTGATGTACGTGATGGTTTAAAGCCTGTACACAGAAGGGTTCTTTATGGAATGCATGAATTGGGAGTTAAAGCAACTGGGTCTTACAAAAAATCTGCAAGAATTGTTGGAGAGGTGTTGGGTAAATACCATCCACATGGAGATACTTCGGTATACGACTCTATGGTTCGAATGGCTCAAGATTGGAGCATGCGTTATTTAATGGTAGATGGACAAGGAAACTTTGGGTCGGTAGATGGAGATAGTCCTGCTGCAATGCGTTATACGGAGGTTAGAATGCAAAAATTATCCGAAGAAATGCTTGCTGATATTGAGAAAGATACCGTAGACCATAAATTAAATTTTGATGATACTTTAGAAGAACCAACTGTTTTACCAACAAGAATTCCAAATTTGTTAGTAAACGGTGCTTCTGGTATTGCTGTTGGGATGGCAACCAATATGGCTCCTCATAACTTAACAGAAGTAATCAACGGAACTGTTGCTTATATTGATAACAATGAAATTGAAGTTAGCGAGTTGATGAAACACATAAAAGCGCCAGATTTCCCAACAGGCGGAATTATTTACGGTTATGAAGGTGTTAAAGAAGCTTTTGAAACGGGTCGTGGTCGTATAGTAATGCGCGCTAAAACACAGTTTGTGGAAGAGAATGGCAGAGATTGTATCATAGTTTCTGAAATTCCGTATCAAGTCAACAAGGCAGATATGATTAAAAAAACTGCCGATTTAGTGAATGAAAAGAAATTGGAAGGAATTTCTAATATACGTGACGAGTCTGACAGAACCGGAATGCGTATTGTGTATGTTTTAAAACGCGATGCGGTACCAAACGTGGTGCTAAATAATTTATTTAAATACACTCCGCTTCAAACATCATTTAGTGTAAACAATATCGCTTTAGTAAACGGTAGACCACGAATGCTTAACTTAAAATTGTTAATTAAGTATTTCGTAGATCACCGTCATGAAGTTGTGGTTAGACGCACTAATTTTGAATTAAAGAAAGCTGAAGAACGCGCTCATATTTTAGAAGGATTAATAATTGCAAGCGATAATATTGATGAAGTAATCAAAATAATTAGAGCTTCTGAAAATGCAGATGTAGCCAGAACAAGTTTGATGGAACGCTTTAACCTTACAGAAATTCAGGCTAAGGCAATTGTTGAAATGCGTTTGCGTCAACTAACAGGTTTAGAGCAAGATAAGTTAAGAGCAGAATATGATGAAATCATCGTATTAATCGCAGATTTAAAAGAAATTCTTGCAAATGAGTCGCGTAGAATGCAAATTATAAAAGACGAATTAATTGCTATTCGTGAAAAATACGGAGACGATAGAAGATCTGTAATTGAGTATTCTGGAGGAGATTTAAGTATCGAAGATATGATACCAGATTCCAGCGTTGTGGTTACAGTATCACATGCCGGATATATCAAACGTACTCCTTTAGTTGAATATAAAACACAGAATAGAGGAGGCGTGGGACAAAAAGGAGTAGCAACCAGAAATGAAGATTTCTTGGAACATATGTTTGTTGGTACCAACCATCAGTATATGTTATTCTTTACTCAAAAAGGAAAAGTATTTTGGATGCGTGTGTTTGAATTACCCGAAGGAAGTAAAACATCTAAAGGAAGGGCTATTCAAAACTTAATTAATATTGAGCCAGATGATAAGGTAAAAGCATTCTTGGTTACCGAAGATTTAAGAGATGAAAACTATGTAAATAACCATTATATAATTATGGCTACTAAGCAAGGAATCGTTAAGAAAACCTTGTTAGAACAATATTCTAGACCAAGAGTTAATGGTATTAATGCCATTACAATTCGTGAAGATGACGAGTTGATTGAAGCTAAATTAACAACTGGAGAGAGTCAAGTATTATTAGCTGTAAAATCGGGTAAATGTATCCGATTTGAAGAAAGTAAAACTAGACCAATGGGCAGAAATGCTTCTGGAGTTAGAGGAATTACGTTAGCAGATGAGCACGATGAAGTTGTTGGAATGGTTTCAGTTGATGATATGAACAGTAATATTTTAGTGGTATCAGAACATGGTTATGGAAAACAATCGAGTTTAGAAGATTACAGAATTACCAACCGGGGCGGTAAAGGTGTTAAGACCATTAATGTGACAGAAAAAACAGGCTCATTGGTTGCTATTAAAAATGTGATGGAAGAAGATGATTTAATGATTATCAATAAATCAGGATTAACCATAAGAATACCTGTAGCTGATTTACGTGTTATGGGTAGAGCTACACAAGGTGTTCGTTTAATTAATATCAAAGAAAACGATTCAATTGCTGCTGTAGCTAAAGTTATGCCTGAAGAAGATGAGAATGGCACAGTAATTGAAAACGGGTTGGTGCAAGAATAAATTTAATAATAACTACAATTTATAATTATAATTAAAATCAAAATGAGAAAACAATTTTTACTTTTTACTGCTCTTTTTATAAGCCTAACCTTAATGGCTCAAAAAGACGAATTAAAAACTGCAGAAAAGGAAATAAAAAATCAGAACTTTCCTGCTGCAATAGCTGCTATAAATCAAGCTGAACCATTAATGGCTAATGCTGATGATAAATTGAAAGCTAAATTTTATTTTCTAAAAGGGCAAGCTTTTTATGGAAATGGAGCAAATACTGATAATTTTAGTAAAGCTGGAGTTGCTTTAAATGAATTAATTCAATTTGAAGAAAAAACTAAATCAATAAAGTATTCTGGTGATGCAGGAGAAATGCTTAATAAAATGATTGATGGAGTTGCAAAACAAGCTAGTGCATCGTATGAATCACAAGATTATGAAAACGCTGCTAAAAAATTCAATTTAGTTTATACAATTAGTCCAAAAGACACTTCATATTATGAAAATGCAGCCTTGGCTTATTACTTTGCAAAAGATCATAAAAAATCAATTGAAATTTACCAAGAATTGTTGTCAAGTGGATATACAGGAATTTATACTGTATACAAAGCTACAAGCAAAACTAATGGTCAAGATATGTACTTTGCTACCAAAAAGGAAATGGATATGCAGGTTAAATTAGGTGTAGTAGAAAACCCTCAAACGGTTGTTCAAGAGTCAAGAAGACCAACATTGTCTAAAAATATCGTTTTAAATTATTTAGCAATGGAAGATCATAAAGGCGCATTAGAAGCTGTTACAAAAGCAAGAGCGCAATACCCAAATGATTATAATTTATTAATTGATGAAGCTAATATTTACTATAGCTTAGGCAATAATGCTAAGTTTAAAGAAAAGTTAGAAGAAGCAGTTAAAATTAATCCAACAGATCCATCATTATATTATAATATAGGTGTGTTAACTTTAGAACAAAAAAAACCAGAAGAAGCAATTACATACTTTAAAAAAGCTATTGAGTTAAAGCCAGACTATTCTGATGCATATAACAATATTGGAGCTGCTATTTTGGAAAAAAACATTCCGATTGTTGATGAGATGAACAAAAACTTATCAAACTTTAAAAAGTATGATCAGTTAAGAGTGAAACAACTTGAAATTTATAAAGAAGCGATGCCTTTCTATGAAAAAGCTCATGAATTAAATAAATCTAATGTAAGTACCATGCAAACTTTAATGGGGATTTATGAAAACTTAGAAATGGGCGACAAACACAAAAAATTAAAAGAACTCTACGACTCAGTTAAATAATTCAACTAAAAAGCCACTGAAAAGTGGCTTTTTTTAATTTATAATTCGTTTAAGTAGTCTAAGTTTATGCGTATGTTGTTTGGTTTCTTGATTAAAAATTCCGCTGTGGTCTATTAAATCAATACGTACTTTTCCAGAAGCATGTATAATTTGATCATTCCCCATCAGTATTCCCACATGAATAATACTGCCAGCCTCATTGTCAAAAAAAGCCAAATCCCCGGGTTCGCATTCTTCCAAGAAATTTAATGTAGCTCCTTGCATAGCTTGTTGATAGGCATCACGTGGTAAAAGATACCCACAAATTTTGTAAACCATTTGTGTTAATCCAGAACAATCTATTCCAAACGGAGATTTACCACCCCATAAATACGGAGTATTTAAATACATTAATGCAATGTTAATTACATTTGATTTTGGTAACTTTCCTTTAAAAGTCGCGCCATCGTATTCAAATTGATGTTGATTAACATTAAGAATACCTTCACCAAATAAAGGTAAATTAGCACCCATTGATAAAACTGCTAACTGTGAATTTTTAAGTTTGATGAAATCAATAAATTCAGCTGAATAAATAGGGTAAAGCTTTTCAATTTGATTGTATAATTTCGCTGTAATTGGTTCAAATTGTTTATTGTCTATCCAACCCTCGTAAAGATCATCAGTTAATCTTATTAAGCTCCATTTTGAATTTTTATCTAGAATTTGAAAACGTTCACCAAAAAGAACTTGTGATATCATTTCACTTCTATCGCTAGCTTCTTTTCTAAGCGGAACAATATTTAATAAACATATACCAAACTGCATTTAACTATAATTTTTCAATTACCATAGCACTTGCTCCTCCACCGCCGTTGCATATAGCAGCTCCACCGTACCTGCCGTTGTTTTGTTGCAACACGGTAAGTAATGAAATAACAATGCGTGCTCCAGACATGCCTAGTGGATGTCCTAATGAAACGGCGCCACCATTAACATTTACTTTAGCGGCATCCAATTCTAATAGTTGATTATTAGCAAGTCCTACTACACTAAATGCTTCGTTAAATTCAAAGAAATCAATGTCGCTGATGGATAAATTTGCTTTTTTTAAGGCTTTTGGTAATGCTTTTGCGGGTGCTGTAGTAAACCATTTAGGCTCTTGTGACGCATCGGCATAACTAATTATTTTAGCCAGTGGTTTAATGCCTAATTCAGTAGCTTTTTCAAGACTCATTAAAACTAGTGCAGCTGCACCATCATTTATGGTGGAAGCATTTGCGGCAGTTACTGTACCTTCTTTTGTAAAAACAGCTCGTAACGTTGGTATTTTATCCATCATTACATTTTTGTATTCTTCATCTTCTTTAAATGAAACAGGATCTCCTTTTCTTTGCGGAATGCTAACCGGTGTTATTTCATTTTCAAATTTATTTGCTTTCCATGCATTGGCAGATCGGGTATAAGATTCTACTGCAAAAGCATCTTGTGCTTCTCTTGATATTTTATATTCACTTGCACATAAATCAGCAAAGGTACCCATATGCTGTTGGTCGTAAACATCAGTTAAGCCATCTAAAATTAGGCCATCTTTTACAACGATATTACCAAGTTTAACGCCATTTCTTCCATCAATATAGTGTGGAATCATACTCATATTCTCCATGCCACCTGCAACTACAACTTCTGCATCACCACATTGAATTGCTTGGGCTGCTTGCATTATAGCCTTCATACCAGATGCACACACCTTGTTAACAGTCGTACAAGGAACGGTATTTGGGATTCCTGCAAATAGCGCAGCTTGTTTAGCTGGTGCTTGACCTAATCCTGCCTGAACTACATTTCCCATTAGTACTTCATCAACAAGATTTGGATCTAAATTAATTTTTTCTAAGGCACCTTTAATGGCTACAGCACCTAATTTAGGAGCCGGAATTTGCGATAATGTACCCATGAAACTACCAATAGGAGTTCGGGCAACTGAAACTATTACTACGTCTTTCATTGTTTATTTTGTTGTTTGATTATTAACAAAGTTAATTAATTTTTATCATTTTTATTTATGAGGCATTTCAATTAACAATATGATTTTGATAAAAATTATCTCTTTAAATCGTAAATTGCAGTAAAACATATAATCAAAATGGAAAATACTACTACTACTACTTTTAAACATAAAGAAATAAACGCTAAACATTATGTAGCTGTTATTGGAGGATCTGTATCTGGATCTGAAGCTGTTAATTTGTTGACTGAACAAAATTTTAAGGTGGTTGTATTTGATATGAATAAACTTCCTTATGGTAAATTAGAAGATGGTTTACCTAATTGGCATCATAATTTACGCGATAGGCAAATAGAAACTATAAATGAACGATTGAATCATCAAAATGTATTTTTTATACCCAATACTAAAATTGGTGTAGATATATCTTTTGATGAACTTAAAAATGATTGGGGGTTTTCATCTGTTATTCTTGCTAATGGTGCTTGGAAAGATAGAGAATTGCCTGTAAATGAAATTAATAAGTTTTTAAACAATGGTTTGATTTACCAAAACTCCTTAATTTATTGGTTTAATCACAAACATGAAAAAAATTATGACGGTCCTCATTATGAAATGAAAAATAACACCTTAGTTGTAGGAGGTGGTCTAGCATCGCTGGATGTAATGAAGATTATTATGATTGAATTAGTACAAAAAGCCTTAAAAGAAATAAAGAATGTAGCAGTTGATATGCTAACACTAGAAAAGAAAGGAATCGATTTAATATTAGAACAATTTGAAACTACTTTAGAAGAACTAAACATTATACCCCCAACATTGCTTTACAGACGAAACGCTGAGGATATGCCATTAAAATCACCTAAAGATGATACTGCAGAAAATATAGAAAAAGCAAAAGCTGTTTCACAAAAGTTATTGGAAAAATATGTTGAAAAGTATATGTTCAATTTTATTCCTTGTAGTTCTCCAAGTGCATTTATTGAGAAAAACGGAAAATTTGTTGGTATGAAATTTCAGAAAATGATAAATGAAAATGGAAAACTCACCAAATCTGAAGAAACATTTAAATTATATTCAGAATTATTAATTTCATCGATTGGAAGTATACCGGAGAAAATAGAAAGTTTAAATTACGACGGTGACGCACTTAAATTAAAAAACAATTCAGAATATGCAGTTTATGGATATGAAAATGTTTTTGCTATTGGTAATGCTGTAACAGGTAAGGGAAATATTCAAGATTCTAAGCAACACGGTAAGCAAATGACTGAAAAAATTATAAATGAGCACCTTAATGAAGATGCCTTAGAAGAATGGTTAGTGACTTACAATCAGGAAATAAGAGAAAAAACTGCTTTAAATGTATCAACAATAATTAATCAAGTTGATAAATTTACAGTTCCTTCAGATGACACAGTCGCTGCATTATTAAAGAGAATAAAAGCAAGGCAAGAAGCAGTTGGATATAAAGATTATGAGACGTGGATAAGTGAACATTTACCTGAAAGAGTTGAAGATATGATCTAATATTGTATTTTTGATTTATAAAACACCTTACATGAAAAAAGTTATCAATATTATCTTTGATAAACACTCGGTAATTTATAAAGCACTTCTCTATGTTTTTACAACGGCCTTTATTGTTTATTTATTTCCAAAAGGAGGTCATTTTAAGTTTGAATTTCAAAAAGGTAAAGCATGGCAGTACGATACCTATTATGCACCATTCGATTTTGCCATTCAAAAATCTAAAGAAGAAGTTGAACTTGAAAAGCAACGTGTAATTTCAGATTCTCAAACATTTTTTTATTTGGATTCTACCATAATAAGTTCAGCCTTAACTTCATTTGAAAACAAATTAGAAATTTTTAAGAATCAAGTTCATTTATCCGATAGGGAACATAAAAAACTGTATAATGAAGGGATTAAAATAATTAACAAAGCCTATAAATTTGGTGTAATAGATGAAATAAATGCCCAAAAAAATAAAGCAGCTTCAAGGTATATAATTCTTCGTAATGGTAATGAAGTTAAAGAAATTAAGTTTGATGATTTAATTAATTATTCTTCGAGTAAAAAATGGATTCAAATAAAAGTTTCAGAAGTACTTAAATCGGTATATAATGATAAATTGGTTGATATATTAGCTGATATACTTGTCCCCAATATAATCTACGACGATTATTTTACACAAAAATCACTAGAAGAATCAATAAATAACATATCGTTAACCAAAGATTTTGTTGCAGAAAAGGAACGGATTATTATGAAGGGTGATATTGTTGAAGGTAGAAAATTAGCTGTTTTATTATCCCTAGAAAAAGAATTTCAATCGCAAATATGGACTAAAAGCAACTATAAATGGATAGTATTTGGATATATAATTATCGTTGCTTTATCGTTATTGATGTTGTTGCTTTTCATTAAGAAATACCGGCAAGAAATATATGAAAACAACACTAAAGTTACCTTTATATTTTTTAATGTTTTTTTAGCAATATTTTTAACAACTTTAGTGGTAAAGTACAATGTAGATTATGTATACATTGTGCCACTTTGTATCTTACCCATTGTAATTAAAGCTTTTTTTGATCCTCGCTTGGGATTATATACACATTTACTAACCATTTTGATGTTGGGTTTTATTGTTCCTAACAGTTTTGAGTTTACATTTTTACAAATTATAGCAGGTATTGTTACTATTTTAACTGTATCAGAAATGTATAAACGAGCTAATTTGTTTATTTCAGTTGCCCAAATTACTGGAGTTTATTTTGTTGGTTATTTTTCATTTTCAATATTGCAAGAAGGTAACATTAACTTTATAAAGTGGGAAGAGTTTATCTATTTTGCTCTAAATGGCATCTTAATTTTATTTGTTTTACCATTTATTTATGTTTTTGAAAAGTTGTTTGGATTGGTTTCTGATGAAACCTTGAAAGAACTTTCAAATACAAATTCTAAAGTTCTTCGGTATCTTGCAGAAAAAGCACCTGGTACATTTCAGCATTCAATGCAAGTAGCAAATTTATCTGAAGCTGCTGCAATTGAAATTAATGCCAATGCATTGTTGGCTAGAACAGGAGCCTTATATCATGATATAGGTAAAACACAAAATCCTATGTATTTTATAGAAAATCAATCCACTAATTTCAATCCGCATTTAGAGCTTTCGCCCAAAGACAGCGCATTTATTATTATAAAACATGTTGAAGATGGAATTAAAATGGCTAAAAAATATAGCATTCCAGAACGTATAATAGATTTTATAAGAACACATCACGGCACAAGTTTAGTTTATTATTTTTATAAAGAACAGGAAGAAATAAATCCAGAAAACATTGAAATTAATCAATTTAAATACAAAGGTCCTATTCCGTTTTCTAAAGAAACAGCAATTGTAATGATGTGCGATGCTTGTGAAGCTGCTTCTAAAAGTATCAAAGAACCCACAGGAAAAAAGATAGATGAACTTGTTGAAAAAATTGTTCAGAAACAAATGGATGAAGGTCAGTTTATGAATGCAGATATTACGTTTAAAGAAATTAATACGGTTAAAAAAGTGATTAAAAAGAAATTAAAGAATATTTACCATTTACGAATCGAATATCCCGAATAACATTCAATATTTGTGTAAAAAATAAATAAAAAAGGTTGCGATATTTCAATTGTAATGCTACATTTGCAATCTCAAAAATAAGTTCATTAAATAGAGAAAGGAGAGTTGCCGGAGTGGTTAACGGAGCAGTTTGCTAAACTGTCGGCGGGTAACTGTCGCGTGGGTTCGAATCCCACACTCTCCGCACCTTCGGGGTGTAGCGTAGCCCGGTCATCGCGCCTGCTTTGGGAGCAGGAGGTCGCAGGTTCGAATCCTGCCACCCCGACTGGATTGGTCACGTAGCTCAGCTGGATAGAGCATCTGCCTTCTAAGCAGACGGTCACAGGTTCGAATCCTGTCGTGATCACAAAAAAAGCCATTGAAATGTCAATGGCTTTTTTGTTATATATTGGTTGAAAAATAATATTACATATACTTTCGTTGTTCGGCTAACTTTTGCTGTTTACGCTCAAATTCTTCTTCTTTTCGCTTAATACTTTCTTGTATGTGTAATGCAGAAACATATACACCCATTTTAGAACGGATTAAGTATAATAACGTTAATACAATACCAGTAACAGGTATGGAATACGCAAACTCAACTTGATCAAAGTATTGAGCTCCATCATTAATTACACTAATTAATTGAAAAAGATAAACTGAAATAGGAACAGCTATGGCATGGAACCACCAGCTTTTACTGTCAATAAACCAAATAAATAATAAAACTAGCGGGACAAACTTTGAAAAGAATGCATGCCCTAAATGAACAATACTTGGAAAAATACCGCTATCTAATTTAAACAACGGAGTTTCCCAAGTAGTTGTATCTGGCAAATATTGATAAATATACAATAAATAAGGAGATATAATTATCAATACTAAAATGATGCTACCCGTTCGTAGGGATAGTGTAGAGTCTTTTATCGATTGTTTGTTTCTTGAATTGCTCATTCGTGTTTTGATCGTCGTTTACAGTGTTAAATGATGTTACTGTAAATAATACTGCTGCAAATATAAACAATCCTAAAGCTAGTTTAATAGTTTTCATAATTTTTATTTTAAAAGGTTAGTAACCCAAAGATAGAAATTATGCATTTTTTAAAAAGAGCGTTTAGTAAATTGGTTTCACATGCTTACTGATATTATATACTTTTATGGTAAATAAAAATCGTAATCACCATTTGTGCCTTAAATTTAAAAGTTATTTTTTAATTTACAATAACAATTTTTTAAGGATATTTTAATTAAATATAAGGAATTTGTGATAAAAAGCACTTTTTTAAGTAAAATTGAAATGCCTTTTTAAAGGTATTTTACCTTTTTTGTAATCAGGATAAACGGTTTTTCATTAAAATCTGTACCAAAAAAGAGGTAATAATTGCCGCCATCAGTTAATTTCATTTTCTTTTTAATGGTTTTTATATCATCTTTAAAGTTTCTTATTTTAATATTTCCTTTTAATTCCGGAAGGATTTCTTTTAATTTCTTAAAATTATAGGGTATAGAATTTAATACTTCGTATGATGAACCTGGAAATGTAATAAGTTCATTGCTGGTATAGAGGTGCGTGTTGGATGATAGTTTAAAGATGTTAAACTTTGTAGCTATTAAGTTAAAACAACCTGATTTGTATAAAGCTTTATTGGGCTCATATAAATAAGTTAAGGGGGAAGAAAAATGAATATCGTCCGCATGTTCGTTTAGTGTAAAAGAAAAAACCTGATTTTCTTCTTTTGTAATGTTTACAGTATGTATTTTTATTTCGTTTATAAATCTGTTTTTAAGTATAATTATCAGTTCTTTTACCTCATTATCAACAGCAACAATATGTACATCTGTTACAAACTTTAGTTCATTTATAGCAGCTGTTATATCTAACAGCGGAGAAACTTTTATAAGTATGTTGTTGCTTTTTAAAAATAAAGCATCTAAAAGTACAGGAACATTGGGTAAGCAATCGGACAATTTAAATACTTTACCTTTAACATCATTTCTGCGCGAAGGATCTAAATAAATCCAATCGTAAAATTGACTTGAAGTTTTTAAAAATTCAATTCCATCATCAGCTATACAATTGATATCTTTTTTCAAGCGTTTATAATTGTAAGCAGTAATTGCAGAAAGTTCTTCGTTAATTTCGCAATGGGTAACTTCTTTAAAATACTTAGAGAAGTAATAACTATCAACTCCAAATCCGCCTGTAATATCGATAATTGTGTCACCAGAAATTAAGTTAGCTTTATAGTTAGCTGTTATTTCTGATGAGGATTGTTCAATATTTACTTTTGGTGGATAATATATAAATGGGGTATTAAACCAACTGGGGAGCTTTTCTTTGCACTTTATTTTAGAAACTAACTGATGAATTAACTCTTGAGTGGTTACGTGTTTAAACGGACTTCCTTTAAAAGCTAATATTGAAGTATCAGTATTTAGATTTGAATTTATAAAATCCTGTACTTCGGTATTTAGTATTGATAAATTCAACTATAACGTAATTATAAATTTTTTGTAAGCGATTGAACTATTTTATTTTCTGATAGAAATTCTTTTAAAATTACTCTAATTGCTGTGTAAAATGGTACTGCTACTACCATTCCGATTACTCCAAATAAGGTTCCGAAAATAAGAATTGCAATAAATATTTCTAACGGATGCGATTTTACACTTTTAGAATAAATTAAAGGCTGATTTATTAGGTTGTCAAATAACTGAATAAATCCATATCCAATTAATACATAAATAGTAGTAGGTAAAACTACGGTTTGAAAATCTGCGCCTAAGTTTGATGTTAAGGATATAATAGTAATTAAAACCAGTTTTATTAAAGGTCCGATATACGGTATCAAATTTAACATGGCAAATAAAAATGAAATGATAAGGGCATTTTTAATGTCAAAAACTGTAAATAAGATTAAGTAAAAAACAAATAAAATTAGTACTTGCGTTGCTAGCCCGGTAAAATAACTTGATAAAAGTTCTATGATAATTTCCCAACTGTTACGTGCTTTTTCTTCGTAATGATTTGGAACCAGTGTAAAAATCATTCGGTCTAACAATGCGCTGTCTTTTAACATAAAAAAAGCTATAAATAAGGTAGAGAACGCCCCAATAGCAAAACTTCCGAAGAAATTAATCACTTTTTCAAATATGGTGGATACCGATATAAATTGAACAAAAGAAGATAAATCTATTTTGTCTAACGTTTCAAAAATATTAACTCCCTGTGTTCTAAAATAAGTATCAATATCTGCAAATAATAACTGAATTTCATCAATTAATCGAGTTATATTAATCTTGGCAATATTTTGACTTTGTTCTATTAATAAGGGAACCATGAGCGCAATCAAAAAACCAACAATACTTATAAATAAAGTTATGGTAACAATAACGGCCAAGGTATTTGGAAATTTGAGTTTTTTGTTAAAAAAGATTACAAACCGCCTGCCTATTAATGAAATTACAGATGCCAATGCAATGTAAAGCAACACAGATTTTATTTTCCATAAAAAAAAGAGCACCAGTATAATAGCTACCACAAATAAGAGAGCTTTTAAAATTCCGTTAGCAATAATTTTTGAATTCATAGGCTAATAATTTTAGGTGTTAAAATCCGGCAGCTTTATCATCACCTCTCGGATCTGCTCCTGCTTCTAATTTTCCGTTGGGCAATACTAAAATGGCATCAACTTTTCCAATGATGATTTGGTTATTCTCATCCAATTGATACCCTTTTGATTGCAAAGATATTTTAATTTCATTAATAAAGCCATTGGGTTCTAATTTGATGTTATCGGGTAACCATTGATGATGAAATCTTGGTTTGGATACACTTTCTTGCATTCCCATGTTAAAATCAATCACATTTAAGATATTTTGAAACACTGAAGTAATGATTGTTGATCCACCGGGAGATCCAAGAACCATCAAAAGTTTTCCATCTTTTTCAACAATTGTTGGGGTCATCGAACTTAGCATTCTTTTTTTCGGTGCAATAGCATTTGCTTCGGCGCCAATCAATCCAAACATATTAGCTACTCCGGGTTTGATACTAAAATCATCCATTTGATTATTTAAGAAAAAGCCGCCTTCTTCTACGAAAACTTTAGATCCGTAAGCTCCGTTTAATGTAGTTGTAACAGCTACTGCATTGCCAAATTGGTCTACGATAGAGTAGTGGGTGGTTTCATCACTTTCGGTAACAGTGATTTCTCCGTGTGAAATTTCGGTTGATTTTGTAGCTTGATTCCATTTAAAACTTTGCATTCGATCTTTAATGTAGTTATGATTTAAAAGTTGATGAATTGGAACTTCTACAAAATCCATATCGCCTAAATAATGAGCTCTGTCTGCGTAAGCTCTTCGCTCAGCTTCCGTAAGTAGTTGTATATAAGCTGTAGTGTTATGTTTTAGTTTTTTTAAATCATAAGGCTCTACAGATTTGAGTAGCTGCGCTAAACAAATTCCGCCACTCGAAGGTAAGGTCATCGAAATAATCGTATGCTTTTTATAGTCAAAAACAATGGGTTTTCGCCATTTTGCTTCATAAGTTGCAAGATCTTCTTTGGTAATAATTCCGCCTAACTGCTGAACCCTATTTACTAATAATTCTGCTGTTTTTCCTTTGTAAAACTCCTCTTTTCCAAAATCGCGAATCCTTTCGAGTGTCTCGGCAAGCTTTGGATATTTTATGGTGTCGCTCGGGTACCATTGCTTATCTATATAGATGGTATTAATATTAGCTAATTTAAAATCGGTTCTATATTTTTCAAGTTCTTTAGCTTGTTTTTCAGTAACAACTACCCCCTTTTTTGCTAAGTTTATGGCAGGCTGAATTAGTTTTGAAAAAGGTAACGACCCAAATTTTTGATGTACCTCAAACAATCCGGCAATAGTTCCAGGAACACCTATAGCCAATGCTCCTAACGTACTTTTGGAAGGGATAATGTTGCCTAAAGAATCTAAGTACATATTTTTTGAGGCTGCTAAAGGAGCCTTTTCTCTAAAATCAAGAGCGCCTATTTCTCCATTATTTTTTCTGTAAACCATAAATCCACCGCCACCAATATTGCCGGCAAATGGGTAAGCGACGGCCAATGCTAGATCAGTTGCAATCATGGCATCAAAAGCATTCCCACCTTGTTTCATAATTTCTACCCCAATTTTTGAAGCTTCTTCTCGGGCAGAAACTACCATGGCATTATGAGCTAAAACACCTGATTTATTTTTAGCACTATTGTTTTGATAGGTTTTACAGCTAAAAAAAATAAAGAAAATAAAAAAAAATAGTAATAATTGTTTCAAAGCTGTTTAATTTTTAGGTTGGTAAAAGCTATTATATCCGGAAAAAATTGTTGAAAATCGTTTTCAAATTCATTGTAATGAAGAATTAAATCTTCAGAAGCTAAATGCATATACGACTGATGTTTAGACCTTAAGCTCATTTGCGTAAGCACTTTTTTAATTTCTGTCGTATCTTGATAAGATACCAACCAATTTTGCAATTTCATAAAATATAGCATGCGTTTTACTTGAGGAGGAAATAGATGAGAATTGGCTTCTAAATGGGAATAAATCTCATGGGCATATATTGCTAAAGGAATTGCAGAATAGTGACTCCAATTTTTAGCTAAAAAATGGTCATAAAATATATCGATTATGATTCCGTTAAAATGGTTATACCGCTGATGCAATCTTTTTTTACTAAGTTTTACTAGTGCATGATGATCTGTGTAGTAATCGATGGCACGGTGTAACAATATTCCTTTTTGAATTTCGTCTTCAAACGTTAAATATTTATTGCCTTTAATAGCATCAGCCATAAAATTGCCTGTTGTAATTTTAATATTATTGCCGGAAAGGTATAAATGGGCTAGAAAATTCATAGGTTGAATATAAAAAAAAATCCGCGAATAGCGGATTTAATTACTGTATTATTGAAGTTAATGATTTAACATAACGGGCATTACTAACATGGTAATATGTTCTCCTTCTTCTACACCATCTATTGGAGTTAAGATTCCGGCTCTGTTAGGTAGTGACATTTCAATTTTAATATCGTTAGAATCTAAATTACTGAGCATTTCTGTTAAGAATCGCGAGTTAAATCCTATTTGCATGTCATCGCCTTGGTAATCACAATTTAAGCGTTCTTCTGCTTTGTTAGAATAATCAATATCTTCTGCGGATATGTTAAGTTCTGTACCCGCCATTTTTAATCGAATTTGGTGGGTTGTTTTACTAGAGAAAATAGAAACACGTTTAACAGAGTTTAAGAATAAGGCTCTGTCAACTGTTAATTTATTTGGATTTTCTCTCGGGATTACTGCTTCATAATTAGGATATTTACCATCAATTAAACGGCATGTTAACACAATATTATCAAAGATAAACTTGGCGTTGGTATCGTTGTATTCAATGGTTAAATCGCTGCTAGAATTGCTCAAAATATTTTTCAATAAATTAAGCGGTTTTTTAGGCATTATAAATTCAGCAACTTCAGATGATGTGATATCTGTTCTAGAATATTTTACCAATTTATGCGCATCTGTAGCTACAAAAGTTAAGCTATTAGGGCTGAACTGGAAAAATACACCACTCATTACCGGACGTAAATCATCGTTTCCGGTAGCAAAAATGGTTTTAGCAATAGCTGTAGCTAATACATTGCCCGGTATATTTGTTTTATTAGGGTTTTCTAGATCAACTGATTTTGGAAACTCACTGCCATCAAAATAAGCCATATCATATTTTCCTTGATTAGAGCTAATTTCTATGGTATGGTTATCTTCTGTTTTAAAGGTAAGCGGTTGGTCTGGAAAAGTTTTCAGCGTATCTAAAAGTAAACGAGCCGAAATGGCAACAGATCCTTCTGAGGTTGATTCTACTTGAACAGTAGTACTCATGGTGGTTTCTAAATCAGATCCCGAAATTTTTAATTCGTTATGATTTAATTCAAAAAGAAAGTTGTCTAATATAGGTAACGTATTGTTACTGTTTATTACTCCAGAAAGTACTTGTATTTGCTTTAATAATTGCGAACTAGATACAATAAATTTCATTTATTCGGATTTTTAGATAAACTACAAATATATTCTAAAATTATTTGAATATAAAAAGTATTAAGTTATGATTTTTAAAATATTTATTTCCACTCTTTTAAGCTGGCTTCATTAAGCTTGATATATTCTTTTTGATCTTCTTTTTTTGCCAAATCTAACGATTGTTGCATGAGTTGTTTAGCTAAATCTTTTTTATTTAACTTATATAAAATGAGTGCTTTAGTGCGTAAATTTCCAAAATTGTTTTGATTGCTTTCTAAGGCTTTTTCAATATAGGTTAAAGCTAAGTCAAGTTCTTTTTCTTGCTCTAAATAATAACGTGCTGCTAAAATATAATCTCTGGTTGAGGGGCCAGCCATTACTTGTTTTATAGATTTTTCTACTTTTTCAGTAGTTGGTACTTCAATTTTAAATAACACTTTTGTATTTTCCCATGCTAATGTTACTACTGCTTCATCTGTTTTAAAATCGCCAATATTAATAGTAAATGATTCAAAAAAAGCAGTTGTTTTTTTAACAGGCACAGTTATTCTGACAGCCTCTTGAGTTGCATCCCAAGTTTTTGGTGTGCCCCAATTATCCGATTTTAAATAAAAAATTACATCCCAGTTCTCTTTATTTGGAACAGTATATAAAGCATAAGTTCCTTTTTTAAGACTTTTTCCGTTTATCTTAACATCATCGCTTACAGTAAATTTAGTATTAACATTGGCACCTGTACGCCAAACTTCACCAAATGGGATTAAATCTCCAAAAATAACGCGCCCATTAACAGATGGTCTGGAGTATTCAACTGTTACATCGGTAATTCCAACTTTTTGTTCCAATTTACTGAACGGACTAGCCATGGGTGTAATTATTTGCGCATTACTTGTGGTGATTAAAATTGAAATAGTAAAAAATGTGATTAGAAATCGTTTCATAAAAATTAAATTAGTTAAATTATTAAATTCTAATATATTGAAAACTATTGGATTATTTTACTTTTTAAATTTTTTATTCCGATATAAATAAATAAATAAGCCTAATAAAAGCAATAAAAAAAGTGGAATAAATATATTAAGGATTTTCCAAAAGGTGCTTTCTGAATAGGCTTTTTCTTTATCCAATAGTTTAATATCTATAGTTTTATTTCTAATACTAAGTAAACCATTATCATCTAATAAATAATTAACAGCATTGTATAAAAAAGTCTTATTGCCGTACAAAGTATTGGTCCATTTATCTTGTCCTAATGGCAGAGGTTCTCCAAGATGCAGTTGATTTGCCACTATATCACCATCAGAAATAAGAATCATCTTAGATTCATTACTTTCTCCTAGATAATTTAAAGTTTTGTATGGCGGAACTCTATTTATATAAGCCGATTTAAATTTACCTTCTAGTAAAACACCTAAAATATGACCTTTTCCATTAAATTGATCAGGATTTGGTTTTTCTAAAATACTTTCTAAAGAAATTAACGCAGGTGTTCCAACTGTTTTTGAAAGGTTTGAACTTTGTAATAAAACAGTTTTTTTGACATTATTAGATAACGTATCGATACTGCTAGGGAATTTTAGCAGTATAGGTTCTATATTTTTAGTTATTAAATGACTGTCTTTAGAAATTATTAATGGAAAATAGTTCCATAAAAACTGATTATATTGTGGTTTATTACCTACATTTCCGGTAGCTAAAGTAATTTTAGCACTGTACAAATCTTGAACAACATTGTAATTTAACCTAATACCATAGGAGAATAACATGTCGGTTAGGTTCAAATCGCGCGGTAAAATTGCCGATGTCCCAGAATGCAGTAAACTGTCTAACTCTGCATGAACTTGATCAACCAGCCAAAGGGTTTTACCACCTTTCATGATAAATTGATCTAGGGTAAATTTTTCTTCTTCGGTAAACCGTTCAGTAGGTTTTGCAATGATTGCTAAATCAAAATTTTTTAGTTGTGATAATGTTTTAGAAGGGTTTTTAGCAACAGAATCTAAGGTAAAAGGAGCCAAATGATATTGTTTTCCAAGTTGTTGTAAAAAATCTGCCAAATAAATATCATCCAATTCGCCATTTCCACGTAATACTGCAATTTTTTTAGATTTCTTTACTAATAAGTGTTGAAAACCTTCTGCAAATGCATATTCTAAATTTTGAATAGATTGCTGTAATTGTTCATCAGAATCGCCTAAAAAATTGGTTTTAAGTAAAGAAACTAACTCGTATTCTTCGTTGTAATGAATAACAGCCCACGGGAATATGATGCTTTCGGATATACTGCCATTTTCTTGAGCTGTTAATCGTGATGGTGTAAGACCTCTATTAATTAGTTCTTCACTTATTGAAAGTGGATCAATTAATTTATAAACAATGTTAGAATTATATGCTTGAAGCTCTTCTAATACTTGTATAGTTTCTAATTGCAATCGTTTAAATTCTGATGGAAAACTGCCTTTTAAATAAACTTCTACCAAAATAGGCTGATTTATTTTACCAACTATTTCTTTAGTTTGTTTAGAAATGCTGTAGCGATTATCAGCTGTTATATCTATTCTTTTATAAAACAAATTTGAGGCAATATTTACAAGCAATATTGCACTTAACATTAAAACTAAATGTCTTATAAAATTTCTCTTATTCATAGCTAAGGTTTAGTTTAGTTAGGTATAAAAAGAAAAAAGTTACAGAAATAAAGTAGATGATATCGCGTGTATCAATAACTCCTTTAGAAATACTTTTGTAATGATAATACAATCCTAAAAGCTCGATATTTAATGTTTCTGTACTTAAGAGTGTGGCTATTTGTTCAAATCCATCAAATAGAAGATAGGAGAATAGGACTCCTGTAATAAAAGCGATCATTTGATTATGATGTAAACTTGAAGTAAATAAACCTATTGAAACAAATGCAGATGCCAAAAATAATAAACCTAAGTATGAACCTATAATTACCCCAATATCAATATTTCCTAAAGGATTAGCCAGGTAGTAAATGCTTATTACATAAATTAAGGTAAAGCTCAATGATATTAATATCAAAATTAAAGCAGCAATGTATTTTCCAATAATTAACTGCCAAGTAGTTATGGGTTTGGTAAGTAATATTTCAATAGTTCCTAAGCGGTATTCATCGGCAATCATTTTCATTGTTATAGATGGAATTAACAATATAAACACCCAAGGAATTAAATAAAAAAAACTGTTTAAATCAGCAAAGCCTGCATTTAATATGTTAAAATTGTTTTTTAAAATCCATAAAAACAATCCGTTAACAACTAAAAAAACACCTATAGCAACATAACCTATAGGAGATGCCAAGAATGAATAGAGTTCTTTTTTAATAATTACTTTCATAAATTTTTAAAAAAAGTTTATAATTATTGGACTTCCATATTTAAAACCTAATAATGTAGACGCGCCTCCTACCGATTTTAAATTACTTTTATAAATAGACACTTGAAAATAATTTGCAGAATTAAACAAAGCCAATGCTGTTCCATCTACATTTAATTTAATAGTTGATGTATTTTGAGTCAAGACATCGTTGTAATTGTTGTAAATGGTATCAACTTTGTATTTATGAGAACCTACAATTATGCTGTAATTTCTGTCGTTTCTAGCTTTTTCAAATTGATTTTTAGAAATGTTAAATACAGTATTGCCTAGTTCATCAATGTAAATAGCATTTCCAATTAGTTGATCTCCTTTTTCATTGAGTTTAGCCTGGGTTTGCGACAATATTTTAAGTTTATCTATTGGTTTTCCAATAGCACTTAAATCGCATCCTTTTGCAATTAATATGGCAACTTTTACAAAAATTTCAAGAACTGGAAAAATACTTCTTTGTTGCTCTGGGAAAATGAGTTCAAATTGTTCTTGTACAGGTTCATCATTTAATAAAAAGGAAAGAATACCATTATCGGCACAAATAAAATATTGATTTTTTAGTTTGATAACAACATGTTTGTTGTTCGGATTATATTCTGAATCTACACCAATGATATGGATGGTTCCATCAGTAAAATAATTAAAAACGTTTTTAATTATATAAGCAGTTTCAGGGATATTAAATGGCGATATTTGATGCGAAATATCAACAATATTACTCGAAGGAAGCTCGCTCAAAATAGCACCTTTTATGGCACCAACAAAATAATCTTTGAGTCCAAAATCAGTAGTTAACGTTATAATAGACATGGATAATTACTTCCTTTTTTGATTGAGTTGTTCAACTAAATTTATAAATTTGTGTATTGCAAATCTAATCAATTAATGATTAAGATTTCAACCTAAAAATAATTGATTTTATTAAATTAAATACCATCTTCACTTTTGAACGAGCGAATTCTTGAACTGATAGACACCAATCCCAAAGATGTATTTGGACCCAACAATAGTTTTTTGACTTTAATTCAACAACAATCTCCTAAAATTAAAATTGTAGGACGCGGATCAAAACTAATGATTTATGGAGAACCTTCTTTGTTAGATGATTTTGAACGTCATTTTGAGATGCTTATAAACTATTTAGCAAAGTATAACAAGTTAGATGATAATGTTATAACACAAATATTTTCAAATGTAAAACTTGAAAAACAAAAACAGTTTGATGATAAAATCTTGGTTCATGGTGTAGGAGGAAGGCTGATAAAAGCACAAACACCAAATCAACAAAAAATAGTTGATTATATTAATAAAAACGACATGTTATTTGCCATTGGTCCTGCGGGTACCGGTAAAACCTACACTGCTGTTGCGTTGGCTGTTAAAGCACTAAAAGAAAGAGAAGTAAGGAGGATTATTTTAACACGGCCAGCTGTTGAATCAGGTGAAAATCTCGGTTTTTTACCGGGTGATATTAAAGAAAAACTCGATCCGTATATGCAACCTTTGTACGATGCTTTGCGTGATATGATTCCGCATGAAAAATTAGAATCGTATTTAGAAAAAGGAATTGTTCAAATTGCACCTTTAGCATTTATGCGTGGGAGAACCTTGGATGAAGCTTTTGTAATTTTAGACGAAGCTCAAAATACCACCCATTCTCAAATGAAAATGTTTTTAACGCGTATGGGAAAAAATGCTAAATTTATTATCAATGGCGATCCAGAACAGATCGATTTACCGCGTAAACAAGTGTCTGGATTGTTAGAATCGTTACGTATATTAAAAGATGTTAAAGGAATTAAAGTTATTAAACTTGATGAAAGTGATGTTATTAGACATCGTTTGGTAAAAGATATTATTGCAGCGTATAAAAAACTGGAAAATAACGGATAAGTATGTATCAGACTATAGGAAAAACAGATTTTAATTTTAAAAACCAAGGTGGTTTCTACAAAGGAAAAGTGCGCGATGTGTACAATATCAATAATAAGTTGTTGGTGATGATTGCCTCTGACCGAATTTCTGCTTTTGATGTGGTATTACCGCGACAGATTCCGTTTAAAGGTCAGATTTTAAATCAGATAGCAGCTAAAATGTTAGAAGCAACTAAGGATATTGTTCCTAATTGGTTGTTGGCAACTCCTGATCCAAATGTAGCTGTGGGTCTATTGTGCGAAACTTTTAAGGTTGAAATGGTGATAAGAGGCTATTTAACCGGTCATGCTGCAAGAACTTATTTTTCTGGAAAACGTGAATTGTGTGGAATTACGTTACCTGAGGGAATGAAAGAAAATCAAAAATTTAACACTCCTATAATAACACCTTCTACTAAAGCTGCCGATGGAGATCATGATGAAGATATTTCAAAAGAAGAGATTATTGCTAAAGGTATTGTTTCTAAAGAAGATTATGAACAATTAGAAAAATATACCCACTTACTTTTTAAACGTGGAACAGAATTAGCTCAAAAGAGAGGTCTTATTTTAGTTGATACCAAATACGAATTTGGAAAAACCAACGAAGGGAAAATTGTGTTGATTGATGAAATTCACACACCCGATTCATCGCGTTATTTTTATGCTGATGGTTATGAAAATCGCTTAAAAAATAACGAACCTCAAAAACAATTATCCAAGGAGTTTGTTCGTCAATGGCTTATTGAAAATGGATTTCAAGGAAAAGAAGGACAGCAAGTTCCAGAAATGACCGATGAAAAAGTACTGGAAATTTCCAATCGCTATATCGAATTATACGAACAGATAACAGGAGAGAAGTTTATCAAACCACAAGAAACTGATTTATTAACAAGAATTGAAAAAAATATCAATAATTATTTAGAATTGAATACTTTATAAACTTTGTATGCAATTAATTTTGTAGTTTAACTTATTATCGTATTTTTGCGATGAATATATACGCGCTATGCATAAAAAAAAAGAATTTTCTAAAGAAGACTTAGAATTGGCCAAGTATTTAAAAGCCTTGTCACATCCGGCTCGAATATCTATCATGAAACAATTGGCAAGTTCAACTACCTGCTTTTGTGGTGAAATTGTAGAAGTTCTCCCGTTATCGCAATCTACCGTTTCACAACATTTAAAAGAACTAAAAGAAGCCGGATTGGTAAAAGGTGAAATTGAAGGAACTAAAGTGTGTTATTGTATTGATGATATTGAATGGCAAAAAGCCATTGATGTAATTTCATCATTTCTAAACAACAATTTTCATAAGAAAATTGAATGTTGCTAAAAAAATTTGATTCAAATCATCGTAATATTACGATATTATAATAAATAAGAATAGTTAAATTATCAAATTTCTAAATTTTTCAATTACATATGAAAACGGATCAAGAATTAAAAGAATTAGTAAAGCAAAAATATAGTGAAATTGCCTTACAAGATAAAACAGACAACATGTCATCATGCTGCGGTGCCGGTGAATGTTCTACCGAAGTGTACAACATTATGAGCGATAACTATGAAATGCTAGAGGGTTATAATCCTGATGCAGATTTAGGTTTAGGATGCGGTTTACCAACTGCATTTGCCATGATTAAAAAAGGTGATACTGTTATAGATTTGGGGAGCGGTGCGGGTAATGATTGTTTTGTGGCAAGAGCACAAACCGGAGAAACAGGAAAGGTAATCGGGGTAGATTTTACACCCATTATGATTAAAAAAGCTCGCGAAAATGCCGAAAAAAAAGGATTTAATAATGTAGAATTTAGATTGGGTGATATTGAAAAACTACCCATCACTTCTAATGTAGCCGATGTAATTGTAAGTAATTGTGTACTTAATTTAGTACCGAATAAATTAGAAGTTTTTCATGAAATATTTAGGGTGCTGAAACCGGGTGGACATTTTAGTATTTCAGATGTGGTGCTAATCGGTAATTTACCATTAGAACTAACCGAACAAGCTGAAATGTACGCCGGTTGTGTGGCGGGTGCTATTCAAAAGGACACTTATTTAGAATTAATTCATGAAAGCGGATTTGAAAACATCATCATCCAAAAAGAGAAACCTATTATACTTCCTGATGATATTCTTAAAAGCTTTCTAAACGAAGAATCTATTTCCTTATTTAAAACCTCTAATACCGGAATTTTTAGTATTACAGTATTTGCCAAAAAGCCATTAAACTGTATTCCGGGCAATGGTTGTTGTTAATTAAAAAAAATAAAATAAATAAACTATGTTATTTCAACCCATCGAAAAAACCTTTTTAGCATTAAAAAAAGATAGTATTTGCAATGAGCGTAAACTATTATTACAACCTTTAATTGATTATATTCAGCTTAAAGTGTCTGATAACAAAAATGTAAACCTCAATTTTATATGTACCCATAATTCACGTAGAAGTCATTTATCACAAGTCTGGGCGCAAGCAGCAGCACATTATTACGGTGTTAAAAATGTGTATGCTTATTCTGGTGGAACAGAAGCTACCGCATTATATCCTATGGCAGCTAAAACCTTGAATCAAGCTGGTTTTCAAATCAATGTGCTATCAGAAGGTAATAATCCGGTATACATTATCAAATATGCAGAAAATGAACATCCAATTATCGGTTTTTCAAAAACTTTTGACCATCAGTTTAATCCACCAAATGATTTTGCAGCGGTCATGACGTGTTCGCAAGCAGATGAAGCTTGTCCATTTATTTCTGGGGCTGAAAAACGTATTCCTGTAAAATATGAAGACCCAAAGAAATTTGATGATACTCCTTTGCAAGCAGAAAAATACCGAGAATGCAGCAATCAAATAGCAACAGAAATGTTGTATGTTTTTTCACAGATAAAATAAATAATTTTCGTTTTTGAATTATGAATTTAACTTCTAAAATTTAACATAAATACTTTACAACTTTATAACATTTTAACTTCAACAAGATGAAAAAATTAAGTTTTCTCGATAGTTATTTAACCCTATGGATATTTTTAGCAATGGCGTTTGGAATTGGTATTGGTTATTTTATTCCTTCATTTCCTACGCTAATTGATTCATTGAGTAGTGGTACCACCAATATTCCTATAGCTATAGGATTAATTATAATGATGTATCCACCTCTGGCTAAAGTAAATTATGCACTTTTACCTAAAGTATTCAAAAATGTAAAAATATTATCAATTTCATTGGTGTTAAATTGGGTAATTGGACCCATATTAATGTTTGTATTAGCACTAACATTTTTGCAAGATTATCCCGAATATATGGTAGGTTTAATTTTAATAGGTTTAGCTCGTTGTATTGCTATGGTCTTAGTTTGGAATGACCTCGCAGAAGGTAGTAGTGAATACGGTGCCGGATTGGTGGCCTTAAACAGTATTTTTCAAGTATTTGCTTATAGTTTTTATGCCTGGTTATTTATTACAGTACTTCCTCCGTATTTTGGTTTTGCAGGTGCAATTGTTGATATTTCAATCGCTACAATTGCAGAAAGTGTAGCAATTTACCTTGGAATACCATTTGTTTTAGGTATTTTAAGCAGATTGATTTTAGTAAAATTTAAAGGAGAAGAATGGTACACCACAAAATTTATTACAACGATTTCTCCGTTAACCTTAATTGCTTTATTATTTACCATTGTAGTGATGTTTTCGTTAAAAGGAGAATTAATTGTTGAAATACCAATGGATGTTTTAATAATTGCAGTTCCGTTATTAATTTATTTTGCTATTATGTTTCTTATTGGTTTTTTTACCACCAAAGCTATGGGATCTACTTACGACAAAACAGCAGCTGTTGCATTTACGGCAGCAGGAAATAATTTTGAGTTGGCAATTGCAGTAGCCATTGCTGTTTTTGGTTTAAACTCCGGACAAGCGTTTGCGGGTGTTATAGGTCCTTTGGTAGAAGTGCCGGCACTTATCCTTTTAGTAAGAGTTTCGTTTTGGTTAAAGAAGAAGTACTTTTAAAAAAAATACTTATTTAAAATAGTAATGGCCACATAGGCAATTAATATAGCTGTTGCTCTTTTTAAAAATAACTGAGAAACCAACTGTGCTCCGATTCTTGAACCTATTTGTCCGCCTATAAAAACAATAACCAATAGAATACCTGTTAATTCATAATTAATGCTGAATTCAGGATTGGTAATTTGTCCCAGCAAACCTGAAATAGAATTGACTAATATAAAAAAACTGGCAGTTGCAGCAATTTTTTTAGAGGTATCCCATTTGGTTAAATGGAGTAGCGGAGCAAGAAAAATTCCACCACCAATTCCTACCATACCAGATAGTAATCCAATACCTCCTCCAAAAAAAACATCTCTTACACTGCTTTTTTGATAAAATTCATCAGATTCAACCTTGTTTTTAAAATTAAAAAACATCGATAATGCAGCAATCAACAATGAAAATCCTAATAGAATAAAAAATAAAGATTGACTAATTTTTAGGTACCCACCTATAAAAGCCATCGGAACACTAAAAAGTACGAGCGGAATTATTTTTTTCCAGTTAAAATGACCACTTCGTGCAAATATGTGTGTACCTCCTATAACTACAACAATATTGCACATCAAAGAAATTGATCGTATTTCAGTAAAAGAAAGAGTAGTTAATGCTAACAAAGCTAAATAACTCGATCCACCGCCAAAACCTACAGAAGAATACAATATTGCAACAAACAAAAATAACAAAACCAACCACCAGTAGGTAGTAGTTAAGTCTATAATTAACTGATAATCCAAAATGTAATTTTTTAAACAAAAATAAGTAATGTAACTTAATGATAGTTGACTTGTAATTATTTAGAATAGATTTAAATTATTTAATAAAAGATAAAAAGGTATTAAAATAATGAAATTATTTTTTACATTGCGACAAAAAAGAAAATGCCAATAAAAAGTTACATAGCATACCCGGTAGATGGAAAGCGTAATGAATTGATAATGAAAATAAAAGCTTTAGATTCATGCGAATTAAACCTCGCTATTAATGAAGAAATATTTATTGTTGTTACAGATACCTTTTCAGAAGATGAGGATAAAATGATTTATGAAACAATTGTTAATATGCCCGAATTAAAACATTTGACCTTAGTTTCTGGCTTTAGTGATGAAGAAATTTCCAATTAAAATTGATGATAATATATGTTTACACAAAATTTAAATCGTAGAGTTTTTGTAAAAAAAATGGCAACATCTGCAGCAGTAGTCTCAGCTGTTAGTTTGTTTCCTGGAATTGTTTTTGCTGAAGAACAACAAGTAAATTTAACAGAAGATAATTTAAACTGGAAAAAAGCACCATGCCGGTTTTGTGGTGTAGGATGTGGTCTTTTAATAGGAATCTCCAATGGTAAAGCAGTAGCAGTAAAGGGAGACCCAAGATCATCTGTAAACAAAGGACTTGCTTGTGTTAAGGGGTATCATTCGGTAATGGCACTTTATGGTAAAGACCGACTAAAAAAACCTTTAGTTAAAAAGAATGGGGTCTTTGTAGAAACTTCTATGAAAGAAGCACTGGATTTGGTAGCATCCAAAATGAGTGAAACTATTAAAAATCATGGAAAAGATGCTGTTTCAATTTATGGTTCTGGCCAATGGGCTATTCCTGATGGATATATTGCGTCCAAATTATTTAAAGGATGTATAGGAACCAATAACATTGAAGCCAATGCTAGACTATGTATGGCAAGTGCAGTAACCGGTTTTATGACTTCTTTTGGGATGGATGAACCAATGGGTTGTTATGAAGATATTGATTATGCTAACGTATTTGTATTGTGGGGAAATAATATGGCAGAAATGCATCCGGTATTGTTTTCTAGAATGTTAGATCAACGTCAAAAAAGAGGCATTAAAATTATCGATTTTGCAACAAGAACAACACGTACAAGTAATGCTGCCGATAAATCAATTTTATTCAAACCTCAAACCGATTTAGCTGTTGCCAATGCAATTTGTTATGAGATTATCAAAAATAATTGGGTTAATAAAAACTTTGTAGAAACCAATTGTAAATTTCAAAAAGGAAAAACAAATATAGGTCATGGTTTAACCGATGATTTTAAATTTAAGGATGAACCAGAACAAATAGATTTTGACGCTTTTAAAGTATTTTTAGAAGATTATATACCTGAAAAAGTGGAAAAATATTCAGGAGTAGCTGCTAGAGACATCAAATACATGGCAGCTTTATATGGCGATCCAAACAAAAAAGTAGTATCATTCTGGTGTATGGGGCCCAATCAACATACCAGAGGTACTTGGATGAATAATCTTATTTACAACATACATTTGTTAACAGGAAAAATTTCTTCACCGGGTAATAGTCCGTTTTCATTAACAGGTCAACCAAGTGCGTGCGGTACAGCCCGAGAAGTTGGTACTTTTACCCATAAATTGCCAAAAGGATTAGTAGCGAATGAAAAAGACAGAGCCTTTGCAGCTAAAATTTGGGGTGTACCGGTTGAAAATATTCCAGATAAACCAACACATCATACCATGTCTATGTTCAGAGCATTAGACCGAGGCGAAATAAAATTTATGTGGATTCAGGTTACTAATCCAATGGTTACTATACCTAACTTAAACAGATACAGAAAGGGTGCGGAAAAAGAGGGTAGGTTTATAGTGGTTTCTGATGTTTATCCAACTCCAACAACCGATGTAGCCGATGTTATTTTACCTTCAGCTATGTGGATTGAAAAAACCGGTCTTTTTGGAAATTCAGAAAGAAGAACACAGTTCTGGGAACAGATGCTTACACCACCCGGAGAAGCTATGGACGATGGAAAACAATTATTAGAAGTTGCTGAACGATTGGGATATGGAAAATATTTTCAATACAGCAAAGAAAATTATGCCGAAGAAGTTTATAATGAATACACCCAGTTTCATGCAGGTAAAAAACATGGAATGGCACCTCTTGAAGTACTTAAAAAGGAAGCAGGAATGATATGGCCTTTTGTAGATGGAAAACCAACCAAATGGAGATTTAATTCAAAGTACGATCCGGCTTGTGAAAAAGAAGGATTCCATTTTTATGGAAATGAAGACGGTAAAGCTGTTATTTGGCAAAGACCATATGAAGCTCCTGCAGAATCTCCTGATTCAGAATATCCGTTCTGGTTAAACACAGGTAGGGTAGTAGAACATTGGCATACAGGTTCAATGACCAGACGAATTTCTGTGCTTCATAAAGCAGTTCCGAATTCATATGTAGAGCTAAATCCTGAGGAAGCAAAAGAATTAGGAATAAAAAATAGAGATCGCGTAAGAATTACATCTAGACGAGGTACAATAGTAATGCTAGCATCTGTTAATGAACGAGGAGTCCCTCCGAGAGGGCAGGTTTTTGTTCCATTTTTTGATGAACATTTCTTAATAAATGAACTAACGTTAGATTCGTATTGTCCAATCTCTAACGAACCAGATTATAAGAAGTGTGCAGTAAAAATAGAAAAAGTCTAAGCAAAGTTTAATTTAAATCAATTTACAACTAATGAAACGATTGAAAATAATAAGCTTTGTAGTTTTTCTAATGATTGCAGCGGTAATTATTATTGGCAGAAGTATTAAGGCAACTTATGAAAAAACTTCTATTGATGAAAATGATAAATCGTTGAACAGCGAGCATGACTCAATCCTTTTACATGTTAATATACTAGATGTTAATAATATTATTGACAAAAACGCTCGATTTAAGAATACTGCAAAATATTTTAGTAACAGAGCTTATGAAGGCGCACCACCTACAGTACCGCACGAAGTTGAAGGAACTCAAATTGGAGGTAAAGCATGCTTAAAATGTCATGAAACAGGTGGTTATGTAGATAAGTTTAAGGCAAATGCACCCATAGTTCCGCATCCAAATTTTGAAAATTGTATACAATGCCATGTTCCTGTAAATACTAAAAATGAGTTTAAAGATTCTAACTGGGAATTGGTAACTAACAAGAGTAGCAGTGAAATTACTAATCAAGCTCTATTAACGAGTCCGCCGGTTATTCCGCATACGATAACTAAGACAGATGATTGTTTATCATGCCATTCTGGTTTGGGCATTAAGAAAGTTAGAGTAACACATCCGGAAAGGACTAATTGTCGCCAGTGTCATGTACCTAAGTATACACAAAAGGATGAACAAGATGAATTTATACGCAAGCCTTTAGTTAATAATTAATGATTTCATTTTAATAAGAAGTATGAAAAATTATTTTAAAATAGTATCCTTATTGTTAATTGTAATGGTTTTATCGTGTACAAATAACAAGGAAAAAAAGTATCATGGAGTAATTGAAAAAATAAAAGACTTAGAAAAAGATTCTATTGAATACACAATTAAGTCTACAGATTTTTTTGATACAGAGCAATTTGTTTTAGTAGAAACCAAGGAGACTTCCTTTTATATTACTAATAGAAAAGCTAAAATTAAGAAGTTTAAATGTTCTGAATGTCATTCTAAATCGATTAGCGAATTAAAAATGACAAATTTGAAAGGACAAAAAGCACATTCAGACATCAATTTAAAACACGCATCACTTAAAGAGTTAAATTGTAATTCTTGTCATCCTACTCAAAATTTGGATAACTTAAAAAGCAATTTGGATGCCCCAGTTGATTTTAATCAGAGTTATAAAGTATGTGCTCAATGCCATTCAACACAATATAAAGATTGGCTAGGCGGTGCTCATGGAAAGCGTGTTAAAGGCTGGGTAAATCCAAGAATATCTCATACCTGTGTAGATTGTCATAATCCGCATAATCCAAAATTTGAAGTAAGATATCCTGCTAGGTTTAATTCAAAATACAGTGAACAACGTAAATAGAAATTCTGTAAAAAGTAGTAAAATGAGTAAAGAAGATAATAAAGTTAAAGATGCTAGTCAAATGACTTGGCATCAAATAACTACTGAAAAATCAGACAGAAGAGATGCCATTAAAAAACTTACTGCAGGGTTAATAGCAGGAGTTGGTTTGGCTTCTACATCGTGTTCAGTTTTCTCTGATGACCAAGAAAAAGAGATCTCTCAATTAACTTGGGATGAATTTTTCAAGAAGAATTATAAAATAATGTCAGATGAGGAACGTATACAAACAGTTCAACGTTTAGAAGCATTATATGAAAAGAAAACTGGTAATACGATTAATATGTCCCATCAAGGCCCTATTGAAGATGTATTGTTTGGTTATGCTTTTAATATCTCAAAATGTCAGGGTTATATGGATTGTGTAAATGCCTGTATTGAAGAGAATAACCAAGATCGAAATTCTGAAATGCAATACATCCGAATTCATCAGATAGAAAAAGGACATGGTTTTAACTTTGAAAAAGCAGATGATAATTACACTAATCAAGTACCTGCCGAAAACCATTTTTATATTGGAACTCAATGTTTTCATTGCGAAAATCCACCCTGTGTAAATGTTTGTCCAACAGAAGCAACCTGGAAAGAAAAAGACGGAATTGTAGTGGTAGATTATGATTGGTGTATTGGATGTCGCTATTGTTTAGCATCGTGCCCGTATGATGGAAGAAGATTTAATTGGAGTCAACCTCATGTTCCTGAAGATGAAGTAAATAAAAATCAACATTATTTAGGAAATAGAATGCGTAAGAAAGGTGTTATGGAGAAATGTACATTTTGCATTCAGCGTTCCAGAAATGGCAACAATCCGGCCTGTGTTGAAGCATGTCCAACAGGTGCTCGAAAGTTTGGTAACTTATTAGATCCTAAAAGTGAAATTCGTTGGATATTAGAAAATAAAAAAGTTTTCCGTTTAAAAGAAGATTTGGGTACTGAGCCTAAGTTTTGGTATTACATGGATTAATTTAATTAAAATTATAAAGATTTAATGATGAAAGTATTTGTTCATTTTGTTAAAGATAGTTTAGATGAGGTAACTAAAGGAAGTAAAGTTTATCATATTTGGATGGCTACCTTAACCTTAATCATGTTAATTGGAGCCTTTTGTTATTATATTCAGGTAGATCAAGGTATGGTAGTTACGGGTATGAGTGACAATGTAGGGTGGGGATTGTATATTTCTAATTTTACCTTTTTAGTTGGTATTGCAGCAGCAGCAGTAATGCTTGTTTTACCAACCTATATTTTTAAAGATATTGATTTTACGCAGGCAGTGTTAATAGGAGAAGGGCTTGCTGTAGCGGCTTTATTAATGTGTTTAGCTTTTGTTGTTGTTGATGTTGGAGGTCCGGCAAATTTATGGCATGTTATTCCTATTATAGGAATTATGAATTTTCCAAATTCAATGTTAGCTTGGGATATAATAGTGTTGAATGGTTATTTATTTATCAATATTACGGTACCTCTATATATCTTAATTAATGTTTATCAGAATAAAAAACCGAATAAGAATGTGTATTTACCTGGCGTTTTTATTTCTGTATTTTGGGCGGTATCAATTCATATGGTAACTGCATTTTTATATCAAGGATTACAAGCACGTCCTTTCTGGAATACCGCGCTTTTAGGACCACGGTTTTTAGCATCTGCGTTTGCTGCAGGTCCTGCATTAATAATATTAGTATTAACCATTATTAATAAATATACATTATTTAAAATAGCTTCTAAAACAATTGATAAAATAGCAATTATAGTAACCGTTGCCGCACAAATTAATTTAATAATGTTGATTTCTGAGTTGTTTAAAGAATTTTATTTTCCAACCCATCACAGTATCAGCGCTCAGTATCTTTTCTTTGGATTGGAAGGAAAAACTGCACTTGTACCTTGGATATGGACAGCTATTATATTAAATGTTATTGCAACTGCTATGCTAACGTTTCATAAAGTAAGAAACAATAAAAAGTATTTGTTATTTGCTTGTGCTATTTTATTTATTGGAATATGGATTGAAAAAGGATTCGGATTAATAGTTCCCGGATTTATTCCAGGACAATGGGGAGAAATAGTAGAATACACTCCTACTTTTATTGAAATAGGAGTAACCTTAGGTATTTGGGCAATGGGAGCATTTATTTTTACGGTTCTTGCTAAAGCTGGAATCGCAGTAGAAGTAGGAAAATTAAGATACAAAGCATAATAAAATTAAAAAAGCCCCACCGGGCTTTTTCTTTTTATTCAATGTTCCACTCATTTCTAATTCTGATTAATTCGTTATCAATTAAAGATTTGGTAGTGTTTAATAAATAATCAGCATCATCAGAAACTATAGGATCAAAATAAGTTATTACAACTTCTGTTTTCCACTTGCCAAAGCACTCAATAAAATGACGAATGAAGGTGTCATCACCTATCCACGCATCTTTCTTATACCGATATTCGATGGCAATAGGAACAACCGGAATTTTATGTTCTGCTGCAGCAACAAAAGTTCCAGGATGGAATTTGATTGTTGTTGGCTCATCATGGGTGGTACCTTCCGGAGTATTAAAAATATTATAACCTTCGTTAATTTTTTGAAGCATAGCTCCAATAGTTCCTTTTCTACTTGTTTTATTGGACCTATCAACAAATAATACGCCTGTTAGCGAGGCTAAGTATCCTATAAGTGGCCACGATTGAACTTCAATTTTACCGATTGGAAAGGCCAAGACATCTTTCAATACAGCCACTGCATCATAATAGGTTCTGTGATTAGCCATTAAAATACATCGCTCTTGAGGAATAGTACCATTAACCTGAATTCTAATACCAATCAGTCTGTTCAGAATCTGTCTTATTACAATCCTGCGAATTGTTAAACCACGTTTAATTTGACGTTCTTTACTGTAAAAAAAGTTGGTAAAAAACAAAAAAAGAAAAAACAAAAAAACTAAAATAAAGAAGATTATAAGTCGTGTGCTGCCTAAAATTTTGCTAAACATAATTGTTTTTTGTGGATGATTATTTAAAATAACTAAACCCTTTAGTCGGATCAACTTTTTTAAGTGTTTCAAAAATCAGTTTGATAACATGTTCAACATCCTGTTTGTTAACCATTTCAACTGTGGTGTGCATGTATCTTAATGGTAATGAAATTAGAGCACTAGGTACACCACCATTGCTGTAGGCAAAAGCATCGGTATCGGTTCCGGTAGCTCTGGAAGAAGCTAAACGTTGAAACGGAATCTTCTGTTCTTCGGCAGTATCAAGTATTAATTCCCTCACATTGTTTTGCACGGCCGGAGCATAGCTAATTACCGGGCCATCACCACATTTAATTTCACCTTCCTTCTTTTTATCGATCATCGGAGTAGTAGTATCATGACAAACATCCGTAACAATGGCTAAATTAGGTTTAATAGTGTGGGTAATCATTTCTGCACCGCGTAATCCAATTTCTTCTTGAACTGAGTTGGTAATATACAATCCAAAAGGTAATTTAATATTATTCTCATGTATTAAACGAGCAACTTCTGCAATCATAAATCCGCCCATTCTGTTATCTAGAGCTCTACATACAAAATTGTTTTCGTTGAGAATAAAAAACTCATCAGGATAAGTAATGACACACCCAACATGAACTCCCAATGCTTCGACTTCTTCTTTAGTTTTACAGCCACAATCGATAAATATATTCTCTAATTTAGGAGTTTCCTCTTTTCCTTTATCGCGTGTATGTATCGCTGGCCAACCAAAAATACCTTTTACAATACCTTTTTTAGTGTGAATGTTAACCCGTTTAGAGGGTGCAATTTGATGGTCACTTCCGCCATTTCTAATTACATAAATTAAACCCTCTGGAGTAATATAATTAACATACCATGAAATTTCATCGGCATGTCCTTCAATTACCACTTTATATGGGGCATCTGGATTTATAACTCCTACAGCGGTGCCATAATTGTCTGTAATAAATGTATCTACATAAGGTTTTAGATAATCCATCCAAATTTTTTGTCCTTCACTTTCATATCCGGTTGGTGAAGCATTGTTTAAATAGTTTGTTAAAAATAAAATTGATTGATTATTTAAAATAGTGTCCATAGAGTTAGATTAAATTTTTTCAAAAATAAGGAATTGAAGTTTACTTTAAATTAAATCTTGAAGCAAATATGGAATGAATTTTGAGAAAGTTATTAAAAGTATGATTTTATAATTAAAAAATACACTTAATTTTGATATCGAATTAAAAAGACAATGAAAGCAAAAATTATATTTATTTTTCTATTGATATATGGAGTAGGATTTTCACAAAAAACTAAAGCTGTAAAAATAGATTCATTAAAAACCTACGGTGACTATATAATATACGAAGGAGATACTTTAGTTATAGAACTTAGAGAAGTACAACTAATGGAGAAAATGAAGTATATGTCAGAAAAAGACAGAAGGTATTATCTATGGTTTCGTAAAAAAGTTATGAATGCATATCCTTACGCAACTTATGCTGCTGAAAAACTAGCAATTTTAGATGATCGTTTAGATAAAATACCTTCAAAATCAAGGAAAAAGAAGTACATTTTAATGGTACAAGATTATATGGAAAAGGAATTTACTGAAAAGTTAAAGAAAATGACTCGAACCGAAGGTAGAATTATGATTAAGCTTATACATCGTCAAACAGATGAAACAGTTTTTAATTTAATTAAAGAATATAGAAGCGGTTGGAATGCATTTTGGTATAATGCAACAGCATATATGTTTGATTTATCTTTAAAAGCTCCTTACGATCCAGTAAATGTAGATGAAGACTTTTTAATTGAGCAAATACTGCAACGAGAATTTATTAACGGTACACTAGTTGAACAAAAACCTAAAATACCTTTGATTTATGAAGACATTAAAGAAAAACGAAAGTATTTACAGTTAAAAAACCAAATTGTACTATAAAAAAGTTCTTTTAAAAAGCATATAATATAAATATTATTTGTAATTTCGTAGTTACCCAATTTTGTAACTGTCTGTGGGTAAACAATATAAAAAATTCTTCAAAAAACCTTTAGAAAATGTTTGTTGTATAATGAAAAAGGTTGTAGGTTTGCACTCGCAAATGAGGTGAGGTATTGTGGGTTTATTAGGAATAGTTCTTTTCAGGTGTAGGGTTTTTGGAA
>Ga0208242_100257_pt1 | contig 54456 bp, 53 predicted proteins | sample SubbioAug_CSW13A_FD_184825 | JGI IMG/M metagenome (GOLD analysis project Ga0208242, IMG submission 184825) | Serpentinite rock and fluid subsurface biosphere microbial communities from McLaughlin Reserve, California, USA - CR12Aug_CSW13A (SPAdes) | ecosystem: Environmental > Terrestrial > Deep...
CCTGCGCGCACCAACCGTTCCACCCAGCACTGGACCCTGCAAATGCTGCAGGCCGACGCCCAGGGCCAGGAGCAGGTGGTGCTGACCGGCACCGTCGTGACCGCGCTGCGTCGCACCACCTGGAGCGCGGTGGACGCGGTGATGCCGCAGGTGCCCGCGCCCCAGACCTTGCCACGGGTGCCCGGCGTCAACCGCATGGAGTGGATCCGGCGTTACGACTTTCGCCTGTGCGCGGGCAGTTTGCCGCTGCAGTGGGACGGCGCGGAAGCCGATAGCCTCACCCAGCTCTGGCTGCGCGACGACCCGCCACGGCCGCTCGATTTCTGCAGCCTCACCGCCTGTGCCGATGCGTTTTTCCCGCGCGTCTGGCGCCGCCGTGCGCTCATGACGCCCATCGGCACCGTCTCCATGACGGTGTATTTCCACGCCAGCGCGGCCGAGTTGCAAACCACCGGCAGCGGTTATCTGCTGGGGCAGGCTCGGGCACAATCGTTTTTCAACGGTTACTTCGACCAGAGCGCCCAGCTCTGGAACGAAGCCGGCCACCTGCTCGCCACCACCCACCAGATCGTCTATTTCAAGGAATGAGCCCCATGTCCGACATCCTCGTGCACACCGAAGCCGGTGTGATGACGCTGACCTTCAACCGCCTGGCGCGCAAGAATTCCATCACGGCGGCCATGTACGCCACCCTGGCCGATGCGCTGGAACAGGCGCAGGCTGACGCCAGCGTGCGCGTGGTGCTCCTGCAGGGCGACGAAACCATCTTCAGCGCCGGCAACGACCTGGGTGACTTCCTGAATGCGCCCCCGGCGGGACAGGATTCGCCCGTGTTCCGTTTCCTGCGCAACATCGCCAACTTCCCCAAGCCCCTGATCGGTGCTGTGTGCGGCCCGGCTGTGGGCATAGGCACCACCTTGCTGTTCCATTGCGACCTGGTGTACGCGGGCGACAACGCCGCGTTCTCCATGCCCTTTGTCAACCTGGGGTTGTGTGCCGAAGGGGCGTCCAGCCTGCTGGCGCCGCAAATGTTTGGCTACCACCGCGCCGCCGAAGCCCTCCTGTTGGGCGAAGCGTTTTACGCCGAGGCCGCGCTGGAGGTCGGGCTGGTCAACAAGGTGCTGCCGCCCAGCGAAACCAATGCCTACGCCGCCCAGGTAGCGCGCAAACTGGCCACCAAGCCCCTGGCTTCGCTCACCGAAACCAAGCGCCTCATGAAAAAAGGCCAGCAGGCCCTGGTGCTGCAGACCATGGCCGAAGAGGGCGAGGTGTTTGGCCGCATGCTGCGCGAGCCGGCAGCCAAAGAAGCGTTTGCCGCTTTTCTGGAAAAGCGCCAGCCCGATTTCTCCAAGGTATGAGCAAGCCCATTGTCCACCCGCCGGTGCAACCGGTGGTGTTCGAGCCAGAGTTCATTGAGGGTGTGCGACAGATCTTCGAGGAAAAGATCGTCTTCAACACGGTATTGGGCCTCAAGATCACGGAAATTGCACCCGAACGCGTGACAGCACGTATCGACATGCGCCACGAACTGGTGGGCCACTTCGCCTACAACCGCATCCACGGCGGTGTCATCAGCGCCGGGCTGGACGCCATGGGCGGCCTCGCCGCCATGGCCGCCATCGGCGCCCGGCACATGGACGAACCGCCAGAGCAGCGCCTGCACCGTTTCAGCAAGCTCGGCACCATCGACTTGCGCATCGACTACCTGCGCCCCGGCATCGGCGAGTGGTTTGAATTGCGTGCCGAGGTGCTGCGGCTGGGTTCGCGCGTCGCGTCCACCCGCATGGGGTTTTATGGGGCGGACGGCAAGCTGCTGTCCACCGGCGCCGGGGCGTATATCGTGTCCTGAGTGTGGGTACTCGGACTTCAGCGGTTTCAGCGTTTGACCGCGCTGTTCAGCGTGTTTCTGTCATACCCAAGGGCTGCGTACCTAAAGAAGCACTCCAAGGCGATGAAAAACGCATACAAAAAGCCAGGCCCGCCAGACAGGAAACTTCCCCGGAACACGTAAAGCCTCAAGAACATCGCCAAACCGGACGCAATGCCACGGAGCACACCACCACGTTTGCCTTTTTCAGCGCGTTTTGCGGCACCCAGCATCGAGTACTGCGTCAGTTTTCGCAAGCTGTCGTGGACCGTTTCGCGCGAGTAGTGGAGCAAAGCCGACCTGAATACCTGTCGTGGAAGTGCGTCGTTGCTCAGCACAGCGTGCTCGTGCACCACCCCTTCGAACCGGAGCAGGTAGGACCGAGGGAACAGGCGGGCCAGACTTTTTTTGCCCAACAGGTTAAAAATCGGCCGGCCAAAAGCCACTTCCTGCCAGTACGTTTCCCATACCGTGGGTGTGGGTGACTCGATGGCTGCGAGGATTTCTTCCCGCAGTCGGTCCGTGATGACTTCGTCCGCATCAAGGAAGAACACGTAATCTTCCGTGCAGTGTTCCAGCAGTCGGTTGCGCTGCACGGCGAAGCCCTGCCAATCCTCCGATTGGTAGACCTCTGCACCCAGGGCCTGCGCCAAATCCCGCGTGCGGTCGGTACTGCCACTGTCCAGCACCACGATGCGGTCCGCAAAAGAGGCGCTTTTGAGGCACTGTGTGATCCGCCTCTCCTCGTTGAGCGTGAGCACACCAATGCAGAGCGTGGGGCGGCGGGCGGCGGGGTCAGACATGGGGACTCCAGTCGAGTGCACCACGCAGTCGGCCCATCATACGGGCTGCCAGGCGGGGCGAGATCAGCAACAGCCGGACAGGCAGGCTGAGCATGGTCGTGAACAACAGTTTCCGCCGTTGCTGGCACGCTTCGTCGGTGGAATGGTGCTTGGCCGTGAAGATGAGCTTGGATTGCGCGTGGTGGTAGCCGCGCAGGTATTCGCTGCGCCAGGGGCTGTTGCCGCGCACCGAGCCGCGCGAGCGGTGTACCGCCGTCACGCTGGGTACCACCACCAGCGGCCGTTGCGCCTGGAACAGGCGCAGACACAGGTCGTCGTCTTCGTAGTACAGGAAGAAGCGTTCGTCGAAAAAACCCACACCTTCAAAGGCCGACAGGCGGCATAGCATGGCGGCACCGCACACAAAGCCTACGCAGGCGGGGCCGTCGGCGGCGGGGCCGCGGCTGGTCCAGTGCAGGTGGGGCCAGCGGTAGTTCACGTCGGGCCGGCCCTGGGCGCTGGTCAGCTGAGGGGCCAGCACGGCGGCCTGGGGATCGGCGTCGGCGGCGGCCACCAGGGCGGCCAGCGCATCGGGGCCCAGTTCGCAGTCGGGGTTGAGCAGCAGGGCAAACGGGGTGCGCACCTGCGCCAGGGCCCGGTTGTTGGCGGCACCAAACCCCAGGTTCTGGGGCAAGGCCAACACTCGGGCTTGCGGTAGGTGCCGAGGTGTGAGTGTGGCGCAACCATCGTCACTGCCGTTGTCCACCACCACCACATGGGGGCAGTCGGCCAGTTCGCGACCTAGGGCGGGCAGGCAGTGGGCGCTGTTGAACGTGACCACCACGACGGTAACCCGCTCCAGCGCAGCGCGCACCTCCGCGCTGAGGGGGGCGACTAGGTTCACGGGTGCATCAATGCCCGTGCGCCACCACCTCGCCGGCCTTCAGGCGGTACACGGTACCGCAATAGGGGCAACGGGCTTCGCCGGTTTTGGCCACGTCCAGGTAGACCTTGGGGTGGCTGTTCCACAGCTTCATGTCGGCCAGCGGGCTGGGGCAGAACACCCCGCCGTGGGCGTTGAGGTCCTTGGCGGCGAGTTCGACGGTGGCGGGGGCTTGGCTCATGGTCACACCTGGGTCAGCCAGTGGGCGTACTTGGGGTTGCGGCCGTTGACGATGTCAAAGAACGCGGTTTGCACTTTCTCGGTGATCGGGCCGCGGCTGCCGGCGCCGATCTCGATGCGGTCGAGTTCGCGGATCGGGGTCACTTCGGCGGCGGTGCCGGTGAAGAAGGCTTCGTCGGCTATGTACACCTCGTCGCGGGTGATGCGCTTCTGCACGATCTCCAGGCCCAGGTCCTTGGCGATGTGGAACACCGTGTTGCGGGTGATGCCGTTGAGGGCGCCGGCCGACAGGTCGGGGGTGTAGATGACGCCATTCTTGATGACGAAGATGTTTTCGCCCGCGCCTTCGCTCACAAAGCCTGCGGAGTCCAGCAGCAGGGCCTCGTCGTAGCCCTCGTCGGTGGCTTCCATGTTGGCGAGGATGCTGTTGGTGTAGTTGCTCACCGCCTTGGCCTGCGTCATGGTGATGTTGACGTGGTGGCGGGTGTAGCTGCTGGTTTTGACGCGGATGCCGCGCTTCATGCCTTCTTCGCCCAGGTAGGCGCCCCAGGCCCAGGCGGCGACCATCAGGTGAATGGTGTTGCCCTTGGGGCTCACACCCAGCTTCTTGTCACCGATCCAGGTCAGCGGGCGGATGTAGCCGCTTTCCAGCTTGTTCTCGCGGATCACGGCCTTCTGGGCCTCGTTCACCTGTTCCTGGGTGAAGGGGATCTTCATGCGCAGGATTTTGGCGCTGTTGAACAGGCGCTCGGTGTGCTCCTGCAGGCGGAAAATGGCCGTGCCGTTGACCGTGTTGTAAGCCCGTACCCCTTCAAACGCCCCGCAGCCGTAGTGCAGCGTGTGGGTCAGCACGTGGATTTTGGCGTCGCGCCAATCGACCATCTGGCCATCCATCCAGATTTTGCCGTCGCGGTCGGACATGGAGGGGATCACGGACATTGCTTGCCTCAGTACAGTTGGTGTGACCATGCATTTTACGGGTTCGCGCCGGTTGAAATTTCTTCGGGCCGCCCCTAAAGTTTCACTTCAGGCATCCGATACAGCAGGGGAAAGCGGTAATCCGGTCCACAGGATGCTCCGCCGAGGAGGTTAGCCATGATCACCATTTCTTCTGTTGCCGTATCGCCCATGCCGCAACAGGCGCCCACCGCGAAGGCTCAGCCGGTGACGCCTGCCAAGCCCAGTAACGCGGTCTCGCCAGAGAACGCGGGGGTGTCTGTGGTTGTCACGCAGGGAGGCGATGGTGCGCGTGCGGCCGGGGTGTATGCGCCTTTGGCCTTTCCGCCGGTGAGCCCCGCCGACCAGGCGCCCCGAGCCGAGGTGCGCAACAACGCCGCGGCGCCTGAAAAGGTGGGGTTGCCACCCCAAGCCGCGGTGGTGGCCGAACCCGAGCCGGAACCTCCTCGTGACGCCGTCCCATCGCCCGCCGAGCAAGCCCAGCAGCCACGCAGCGCAGACGCCGAGCGCGCCGAGCGCGAAGCCCAGAACCGGGCCGAGCCGCAGCGCTTCAAGGGTGAATTGCCACGCGAGTACCAGTCACCGGCCCAGGAAGCCCTGGAACGCCAGATCAATGAACTGGTGCCCAATTTGTGGAAGGCCAGCCGCGCTGCGGTGGACATGTTGATTGGCGAAGACGCCCGCGCCGCCGCCGCCGCTCGGGCCGAGGTGCTGGCCCCGCTCCCACCCCTGCCGTCCGAACGCGCGTTGGAAGCCACCGAAAACTACCAGCGCACTGTGGCCGAGCCCCCGGCACAAGGCACCACGCTGGACCAGCGGGTCTGAGCCTCAGATCCGGTGGCGTACGCCGCCGGCGCTGTTGACGCGGTCCATAATGGTTCGCGCAATCTGTCGCAGCGGCAGCACTTCGTGGGCGGCACCGCACTGGATGGCCATCTTGGGCATGCCAAAGACGACGCAGCTGGCCTCGTCCTGCACGATGTTGTAGCTGCCCGCGTCGCGCATTTCCTTCATCGCCGCCGCGCCGTCGCCGCCCATGCCGGTCAGCATCACGCCAATGGCGTTGGGCCCGAGCACCCGGGCACAGGACTTGAACAGCACTTCCACCGACGGTTTGTGGCGGTTCACTGGGGGCGAATCGTCCACCACCGCCACGTAGTTGGCCCCGCTGCGCTCGATGTGGAACTGCCGGCCGCCTGGCGCTATGTAGGCATGGCCGGGCAGCAGACGCTCGCCGTCGCGTGCTTCCGAGACGCGGATGCGGCACAGCGAATCCAGCCGCGCCGCAAAGCTGGTGGTGAAGCCAGGCGGCATGTGCTGGGTGATGACGATGGCCGGGGCATCGGCCGGCAATTCCACCAGGATTTCCTTGATCGCCTCGGTGCCGCCAGTGGACGCGCCAATGCAGATCATCTTTTCCGTCGACAGCAGTCGGGTGGCGGGCCGCGGGGGCGCTGCCACACCACCGTCGGTGCGCGGCGGTGCGGCCACAGCCGGCGCTGCCACATGGCGCGCCACCCGGGCCTTGCTGGCGATGCGGATTTTTTCGACGATGTCTTCGCCCAGCTCGCGCAGACCGGCCGACACGCCAATGCGCGGCTTGGCCACGAAATCCACGGCACCCATCTCCAGAGCGCGCAGCGTGGTGTCAGCGCCTTGTTCGGTCAGGGTGGACACCATCACCACCGGCATCGGGCGCAGGCGCATCAGCCGCGAGAGGAACTCCAGCCCGTCCATCTTGGGCATTTCGACGTCGAGCGTGATGACGTCGGGGTTGAGCTCGCGGATCATCTCGCGTGCCTGCAGCGGGTCGTTGGCCGCACCGATGCACACCATGTCGGGCTGTTTGTTGATGATTTCGGTCAGCAGACTGCGCACCAGCGCCGAATCGTCCACCACCACCACTGTGATTTTTTGCATGCCTCGCCTGAAGTTGGGTCAGAACAGGTCGATCGAGCCGCCCGCAGTGGATTGCACCACCCGCGTGGCCACGCCCTGCCGTTCCTGGGTTTCGAGTGTTTCGGGGTGGGCGTGAGCCAGCCGCTTGACCATGGCCTTGCCCGTGACCGGGAAAAACACCACCTTGCGCGGGTAGATGTCCATCACGTCCTTGGAGACCACCGGGATGCGTTCGGTGGCCAGGTAGTCGAGCACGAACTTGGTGTTGCGTTCGCCCACGTTCATGCTGGTGAAGCCCGAGATCACGGCGCCGCCACCAAACACCTTGGCCTGCATGTACTCGCGCGATGAGCCCATTTTCACCAGCTCGTTGATCAGCAGTTCCATGGCGTACGAGCCATAACGCCCCGACGTGTCGGCCCCGCCCTCGGGCAGCATGAAGTGGTTCATGCCACCGATGCGCAGCCGCGAGTCCCAGATGCAGGCGGCGATGCAAGAGCCCAGCACGGTCATGATGATGACGTCTTCGCCGGACACGTAATATTCGCCCGGCAGCACCTTGGCGGCGTTGTACTTGAAGTGCTGGTCGTGGAAGAAGAACGACGCCTCACCCGCCTTGCGCGGGCGCGACTTCAGGGTGTGCAGGTGCGCGGTGCTGCGGTGCATGGGGTTCAGGCTTTTTCGTAGATGGTTTTGCCGCGCAAGGTGAACAGGCTGCGGGCGTCGCTGAAGTTTTCGGCGTGTCCCACGAACAGCGTCCCCTTCGGTTTCATCAGGCGGTGGATGCGCGCCAGCACCTGGCGCTGGGTGGTGTTGTCGAAGTAGATCATCACGTTGCGGCAGAACACGATGTCGAACTCCTCGCGCAACGACCAGGCGTCCTCGATCAGGTTGAGGGTGAAGAACTTCAGGTGCTTTTGCAGCTCGGGGCGCACCCGCGCCATGCCGGTGTTGTGCCCGGTGCCTTTGAGGAAATAGCGGCGCAGCTGCTCGTGGCTGACGTTCTTGAGCCCGTCGAGCTTGTAGACGCCGCGCGAGGCGGTGTGCAGCACCTTGGTGTCGATGTCGCTGGCCCAGATCTGGAATCGGCCGTTCAGCCCCAGCGCGTCGGCCATGGTGATGGCAATGGAGTAGGGCTCCTCGCCGGTGGACGCGGCGCTGCACCAGATCTTCCAGTCGTGGTTGGGTGGCGCTTCGCGCACCAGCCGCGCCAGTTCGATGAAGTGGTGGTTCTCGCGAAAGAACGAGGTCAGGTTGGTGGTGAGGGCGTTGACGAATTCCTGCCACTCGTCGGCCCCGCCGCTGTGCTCCAGCCAGTCGAGGTAGTCGCGGAAGCTGGCGTGACCGGTCTCGCGCAGCCGCCGCGCGATGCGGCTGTACACCATCGCCTGCTTGCCATCGTGCAGGCTGATGCCGGCATGCCGATAGATCAGGTCCTTGATGCGGTTGAAGTCGGCCGGGGTCCACGTGAACTCCCGGTTTTGCAGTGCGACGTCGTCAACGGCCATAAAAAAACGTCAGAGGGTTCACTGGCGCACCCGGCGCACCAGCGACGAGGTGTCCAGGATCAGCGACACGCTGCCATCGCCCAGGATGGTGGCGCCCGAGACGTGCTGCACCTTCTTGTAGTTGGTCTCGAGGTTCTTGATCACCACCTGCTGCTGGCCGAGCAGTTCGTCCACCATCAGGGCCACGCGGGAGCCGTCGGACTCGATGACGACCATGATGCTGTTGGACGATCCGTCAGCCCCATCGGGGCGCGGCACCGCGAACAGGCGGTCCACCTCGATGACAGGCATGTACTCGTCGCGCACCTTCACCAGCTGCGCGTTCTGCGCCACGGTGTTGATGTCTTTGGCCTCGACCTGGAACGATTCGACCACCGACGACAGCGGCAGGATGTAGACCTCGTCGCCCACCCGTACCGTCATGCCGTCCATGATGGCCAGCGTCAGCGGCAGGCGCACTTTCACGCTCATGCCGAAACCCTCGGACGAGTCGAGCTCCACCGAGCCGCCCAGCGCCGCGATGTTCTTCTTCACCACATCCATGCCCACGCCGCGGCCCGACACGTCGGTCACCACCTCGGCAGTAGAGAAGCCTGGCGCGAAGATGAGCTGCCAGACGTCTTGGTCGGGCATGTCGTCCGACACCGGGATGCCTTTGGCGCGTGCCTTGTCGATCAGTTTCTGGCGCGACAGGCCCTTGCCGTCGTCACGCACCTCGATCAGGATGGAGCCGCCCTGGTGCGCTGCCGACAGCGTGATGGTGCCGACCTCGGGCTTGCCATTGGCCAGACGCACGTCGGGCAGTTCGATGCCGTGGTCGCAGCTGTTGCGGATGAGGTGCGTCAGCGGGTCGGTGATTTTCTCGATCAGGCCCTTGTCGAGCTCGGTGGCTTCACCGTGGGTGATCAGCTCCACCTTCTTGCCCAGTTTGCCCGCCAGGTCGCGCAGCATGCGCGGGAAGCGGCTGAACACCACCGACATCGGGATCATGCGGATCGACATGACCGATTCCTGCAGGTCGCGGGTGTTGCGTTCGAGGTCGGCCAGGCCCGAGAGCAGCTGCTGGTAGACGGTGGCGTCCAGGCCTCGGCTGTTCTGGGCTAGCATCGCCTGGGTGATGACGAGTTCGCCGACCTGGTTGATGAGCTGGTCGATCTTGCTGACCGACACGCGCAGGGTGGTCGTTTCCAGCTGCGCGGTGCTGGCGGCGCGCGAGGCTTTGGCCGATTCACGGGCCTTGGATTCGGCGGGTGCGGCCGTGGCCGCACCGGCAAAGGCGCTGCCCAGCTCGGCGGTGATTTCCGACTGCACGATGTCGGCGTGCGCCTGCGGGGTCAGCGGGTTGCCGGGGGCGCCCGGGAAAAGGCCGTAGCCTTGCACCAGGTCGTCGGCCGGGACCGGGGCCCCGGAGGCCGATGGCACCGTGGACGCCACGGGGCTGCCGGGGGCGCCGGCAAACAGCCCGTAGCCTTGCTCGATGATGTCCTGGCTGTGGTCGAGGCCGGCGCCGTTGGCCGGCGCTGGTGCCGAGGCCGCAGGGGCCGCAGCCACCGGCGCGGTGGCTGCACCGGCAGGTTGCAGCACGATCTTGTCTTTCGCCACATGAAAGGCGAAGAGGTCGAGCAGGTCGTCGTCGGTGCTGGTGGTGTCGATCTCGTAAACCTTGCGACCGTCAGCCTGGCTTTCACCGGTGATGGTACCCAGACCCGCAATGTCGCGGAACAGCTCCTTGATGGCATCGGCCTGTTCCGGGTGCTCCAGCGGGCCGATGACGGCGCGCAACTGGCGCCGCTGCCCTGCCGGTGCGGCGGCAGGCATTCCACCAGCCGCTGCGGGTGCGGGTGCCGGCGGGGGGGGAGGTGGTGGCGGGGGCGGCGGGGCCTGGACCGCCGGGGCCGCAGTGCCTCCCATGGCCAGTACCCGGATGCGCTCCACCAGCCCTGTGGTTTCCGGCGGCTCGCCGCCCAGGCCCTGGTGGCGCGCCAGCAGGCCTTTGAGCGCGTCGGACGCTTCCAGCAGCACGTCCACCATCGGCATGGTGGGGGTGAGCTCATGGCGGCGCAGCTTGTCGAGCAGCGACTCCATCTGGTGCGTCAGTTCGGCCACGTCCTCGAAGCCGAAAGTGGCCGCACCGCCCTTGATGGAGTGCGCGCAGCGGAAGATGGCGTTGAGTTCCTCGTCGTCGACAGTGTCCAGGTCGAGGTTGAGCAGCTGCTGTTCCATCTGCTCCAGGTTCTCGCCAGCTTCCTCGAAGAAGATCTGGTAGAACTGGGTCAGGTCGAAGCCGTCGTTCTTGTCGTCTGCCATGGGCGTGGTGCGTGTAGGGGCCGTGGGAGGGGTGTCGTCGGGCCGCCTCAGCGGATGACTTTGTTGATGACCTCGATCAGGCGGTTGGGATCGAACGGCTTGACCAGCCAGCCCGTGGCACCCGCTGCACGCCCGGCCTGCTTCATCTGGTCGCTGGACTCGGTGGTCAGGATCAGGATCGGCGTGTTCTTGAAGCTGGGGTGTTCGCGCAGCTTGCGCGTCAGCCCGATGCCGTCGAGCCGGGGCATGTTCTGGTCGGTCAGCACCAGATCAAAGTGCTGCTTCTGGGCTTTTTCGAAGGCATCGACCCCGTCGACTGCCTCCACCACGTTGAACCCGGCGCCCACCAGGGTGAATGACACCATCTTGCGCATGGAAGCGGAATCGTCAACGGCGAGAATCGAATGCATGGTTTACCTTGTCAGCTGGGCGGTTGGTGCGGTGTCGGTGTCAGAACAGTTCGATGGAGCCGGCGTCCATCTCGCTCTGGGTCACAGGGTTGGGGTTTTGCGGCAGGTGGGTCACCACCACGCCGATTTCGTCTTCTTCGGGCTCCATGGCCTGTTCGGCCAGGGTGTAGGCGCAGCCTTTGAGCACCTTGCCGGTGTGCACCAGCAACTGTGAGGCCATGTCGTGGAACTGCAGCTCGGTCACGGCCAGGTGCAGGGCCTGGCGCAACTCGTTGCACTCCGGGCTGTCGGGCAGGGCCTCGAGCACCTGCATGGCCTTGTTGAACCGGTCCAGCAGGTTGCCTGTGGCGTGGTCCAGCAGCCCCTCCAGTCGCTTGAGGTCGTTCATGGCCACCAGCAGCGAATCCTGCAGGTCGGCCACGGCGGCCACGTTCATCTCGACCGCGGGCTCGTCCGTGCGGTCGGGCAGGGGGGCGACCGTCGTGATTTCCTCACGCGGCCACCGGCGCCGTTGGTGGGGCAGAACTGGTTCTTCTTGCATGGGTGGGTGCGCAACGTCCCGAAAAAAGCGGTCAATGACTCCGAATATAAGGCCGAGATGGCAGTCTAGACTAGGGCAGGCCTCTGACATGGCTCAAAATATTGCGCCGTTGCAGCCCATTTTCGGGGTTGCCCCCACAGGAGCGGGTTTGACCGTCTTGCACATCCTCCACCTTGAAGACAACCTGGCCGACCACGAGCTGGTGGCGCGGGCACTGGCGCGCAGCGACCTGGCGTGCGACTTGCAGCTGGCCGACACGCTGGACGACTTCCAGGACGCCGTGCGGGCCGGGGGCGTGGACGCGGTGCTGGCCGACTACCACCTGGCGGGCTTTTCGGGCATGGACGCGTGGGAATGGATGCGTGCCGAAGGGGTGGACCTGCCCTTTGTTCTGGTGTCGGGGGCCATTGGCGAGGCCACCGTGGCCGACGCCATGGTGCGTGGCGTGAGCGATTACGTGGACAAGCACCGGCTGGCCCGGCTGCCTGCGGTGCTGCAGCGCGCGCTGGACTTTGCCGCCAACCGGCGCGCGCGCGCCGAGGCCCAGCAGGCCCTGGCCGAGTCGCGCCAGCGCCTGGTCGAGCTGACCGAGCACCTGCAGAGCAGCATCGACCGGGAGCGGGCCGACATCGCCCGCGAAATCCACGATGACATTGGCGGCTCGCTGGCGGCCGTGAAGCTCGATTTGACCTGGCTGGCCCGCCACACCAGCGACGCGGAGGCAGGCCGCCACATCGCGTCGGCCCTGCAGATGGCCGAAACCGCGCTGGGCGCGAGCCAGCGCATCATGCGCAACCTGCGGCCCGCCGTGCTGGACCAGGGCCTGATGGCGGCGCTGCAGTGGCTGGCCCGCACCTTTGCCGAACGCACCGAGATCGATGTGCGCCTGCACGGCCGGCTGAGCGTGCCCTTGCCGCCCCGGGTGGAAATGGCGGCCTACCGCACCGCCCAGGAGGCGCTGACCAACGTGCTCAAGCACGCCAAGGCCACGCAGGTGCGGCTTGAGGTGAGCGACCTGGAGGGCTACCTCACGCTGGAAATCTCGGACAATGGCCGCGGTGCCGGCCCCGACGACCTGGCCAAGCTGCAGTCTTTCGGCTTGCTGGGCCTCAAGGAGCGCGCCCAGTCGGTGGGCGGGTGGCTCGACGTGGTGACCGCCGCGGGCCAGGGCATGACGCTGATCCTGTCGGTGCCGCTGGACGGCTCCGCAACCCCCGAAACGGAGATGGCAGAATGATCAAGGTGGTGTTGTGCGACGACCACGCCGTGGTGCGCCGAGGCGTGCGCGACACGCTGATGGAGGCCACCGACATCCAGGTGGTGGGCGAGGCCGATGGCTACGCCAGCCTGCGCGAGGCGCTGCGCCAGCACAGGCCCGAGGTGCTCCTGCTCGATGTGGACCTGCCCGGCCGCAGCGGCCTGGAAATCCTGGCGGTGCTGCAGGAAGAACAGAACCCGGTGCGTACGGTGATGGTGTCGATGTACCCCGAGGACCAGTACGCCATCCGCTGCCTCAAGGCAGGCGCCATGGGTTACCTGAACAAGGGCGGGGATCCGTCGGCCCTGCTGGCGGCGGTGCGCACGGTGGCGCAGGGGCGCAAGTTCATCACGCCCGAGATTGCCGAACTGCTGGCCAACCACCTCAACGCGCCCGAGGGCGCCGAGCTGCACGACAGCCTTTCGGAGCGCGAGCTGCAGACGCTTAAGAAAATCGCGTCGGGCAAGAAGTTGTCGCAGATTGCCGAAGAGCTGATGATCAGCCCCAAGACAGTGAGCGTCTACCGCGCCCGGGTGCTGGAAAAACTCGGCCTGACCAACAACGCCGAGCTCACGGTGTACGCCATCCGCAACGAGCTGGTCTGACCTCCGGCGCCACGCTCAACCCACCCCGAACAGGTCTCCAATCACGCGCATCAGCTGCATCACGGGCCGATCCATCATGGGCAGGGTGAAGGCAATGCCCAGCAACCCGACCGACAGGGTGAGCGGAAAGCCGATGGCGAACACGTTCATCTGTGGCGCGATGCGCGAGATGATGCCCATGACCACGTTGACAAACAGCAGCATGCCGATCATGGGCAGCGCGATCCACAGGCCGTAGTAGAAGATCAGTCCGCCGAGTTCGTGCAGTCGCATGGTGCGCACCGCGCCCAGGGCCTCTTCGCCCACCGGGAAAGTCTGGAAGCTCATCGCCACGGCCTGGATGAGCAGCAAGTGCCCGTTCAGGACGATGAACAGCAGCATGGACATGTTGCCGAAGAGCCGCCCCACTGTGCTGGACTGGGAGTTGGTGCTGGGGTCGAAGAAGCCGGCGAAGTTCAGGCCCATCTGCAGACCGATGATTTCGCCGGCCATTTCCACCGCCGAGAACACGATGCGCACCGCCAGTCCGATGGCCAGTCCGATGGACAGCTGCTGCACCACCGCCCCGAAGGCGGCCGAACTGTTGAGCGAGAGCGTGGGCGGCTCGGGCAGCGCGGGCTGGAGGCATACCGCGATCACGAAGGCCAGTCCGATCTTGGTGCGCATGGGCACCGACCGTGCCGAGAAGATGGGCGCGCTGGCAAACACCCCCAGCACCCGCAAGAAGGGCCAGAAGATGGGCGCGACCCAAGCCATGAGCTGGGCCTCGTTGAAGGTGACCATCGGGCCGTCCATGGCGGGCGGGGGCGTGGCGTCAGACCGCGTAGTCGGGCAGGGCCATCAGCATGCGGCGGATAAAGTCCACCAGCGTGGTCAGCATCCAGGGGCCGGCAAGGGCGAACACGGCCACTGCCGCCACCAGCTTGGGCACAAACGACAGGGTGGCCTCGTTGATCTGGGTGAGTGCCTGGAACAGGCTGACCACCAGGCCCACCACCAGCACCGTGCCCAGGATGGGGGCGGCCACCATGAGCAGCACGAACAGGGCATTTTGCCCGATAGTGAGAACGGCTTGCGCTTCCATGTGCAGGGCTCCCGGGGCTAGGTGGCAAAGCTCGCGGCCAGCGAGCCGATGAGCAGGTTCCAGCCGTCGGCCAGCACGAACAGCATGAGCTTGAAGGGCAGCGCCACCAGCACCGGCGACAGCATCATCATGCCCAGCGACATGAGCACGCTGGCCACGATCATGTCAATCACCAGGAAGGGGATGAAGATCATGAAACCGATCTGGAAGGCGGTTTTGAGTTCGCTGATGACGAAGGCCGGTACGAGCACCCGCATCGGGGCGTTCTCGACCGTGACCTCGGGGCCCAGCTTGCCCAGCCGGGCGAAGAGTTCGAAATCGGCCTGGCGCGTCTGGCGGGTCATGAATTCGCGCATGGGCACCTCGCCGCGCTGCAGCGCTTCCTCGAAGCCGATGGCGTTTTCGGTGTAGGGCTTGTAGGCGGTGTCGTACACCCGGTCCAGTGTCGGGCCCATGACGAACAGGCTCAGGAAGAGCGAGAGCCCAACAATGACCTGGTTGGGCGGTGCCGACTGGGTGCCCAGGGCCTGGCGCATCAGCGACAGCACGATGACGATGCGGGTGAACGACGTCATCATCAGCAGCACCGCCGGCAGGAAGGACAGGGCGGTGAAGAACAGCAGGGTCTGGATCGGCACCGAGTAGCTGGTGCCGCCGGGGCCCTGGCCGACGATCAGCGGCAGCTGCCCGCCACCGCCCGGCGCACCCTGGGCCCAGACCGCACCGCCGGCTGCCAGCAGCGCCGCACCAGCCGCCAGCCCCAGCAGCTGCCGGCCACCAGCTCGCGACCACGAAGGCATGGGCTTCATCCCCGGGGCTCCTGGGCGGCCGCGCCATCGCGCACGGCCTGCGCCACGGCGGCGTAACTCGGGGTGGGGGCGGGGCGACCCAGGGGCTGGGTGTGCAGGGTGCGCACATGCTGCGGCGTCACGCCCAGCGTGAGCTGCACCGGGCCTTGGGGGCCGTCCACTTCCACCACCACCACGCGCTGCTGTGGCCCCAGCATCAGCTGCGACACCAGCCGCAGCTCGGCGCCCTGGCCACTGCCCTTGGGCGCCTGGCGTTGTTTCACCCAGTGCAGCGCCCAGGCCAACAGGCCCATGATCAGCAGCAGCCCCAGGGCGGGCGCGTACGAGGCAAAACTCATCGTGTCCCCGCGTTCAGTGGCGGCTCAGGCGGCGCAGCCGCTCCGACGGCGTCACGATATCGGTCAGGCGGATGCCGAATTTCTCGTTCACCACCACCACCTCACCCTGGGCGATCAGGTAGCCGTTGACCAGCACGTCCATCGGTTCGCCGGCCAGCGCGTCCAGCTCCACGATGGAGCCCTGAGCCAGCTGCAGGATGTACTTGATGGGCACCTTGGTGCGGCCCAGCTCCACCGACAGCTGCACCGGGATGTCCAGCACCATGCTGATGTCGTTGCCCCCGGCGGGCGACGGGGTCGGGTCGCCGTCGAAATGGGGAGCGCCGGCGGTGAAGTCCTGGTTCATGCCCCCGGACTGCTCCTGCAAGGCCTGCGCCCAGTCGTCGGCCAGCGCCTGGTCGTCGGGGCTGGGCGCGTTGGGGTCGTTCTCATTTGTCATAGTGATCTCCGTGCCAGGTCTTGTCGGTGCTGCGGATGGTGCGCACCACCTTCAAGGCGTACTTGCCGTTGTGGGTGCCGTACTCGCATTCCAGAATGGGCACGCCGTCCACCTTGGCCTGGATGATGCGCCCGCGCTCCAGTTCGATGAAGTCGCCCACCTTCATGGCCAGCAGCTGTTCGATGGTGGCGCCGGTCTGGGCCAGTTCGGCCACCACCTCCACCTCGGCCGCCTGGATTTCCTGGCTCAGCAGCTTGACCCAACGACGGTCCACCTCCATCGAGTCGCCTTGCGAGGTGGAGTACAGCAGGTCGCGGATCGGCTCCAGCGTGGAGTAGGGGATGCAGATGTGCAACGAGCCCGACAGGTCGCCGATCTCGAGCGAAAAACTGGTGCTGACCACGATTTCGCTGGGCGTGGCGATGTTGGCGAACTGCGGCTGCATTTCCGAGCGCTGGTAGGCCAGTTCCAGCGGGTACACGCCTTTCCAGGCTTTCTTGTATTCCTCGGCCACCACTTCCACCATGCGGTTGATGACGCGTTGCTCGGTGGGGGAGAAGTCGCGCCCCTCGATGCGGGTGTGGAATTTGCCGTTGCCGCCAAACAGGCTGTCGATCACGCCGAACAGCAGCGTGGGTTCGCACACGATCAGGCCGCTGCCACGCAGCGGGCGCACCGCCATGATGTTGAAGTTGGTGGGCACCACCAGCTCGCGCAGGAACATGCTGTACTTCTGTACCTGCACCGTACCGACCGAGATTTCGGGGCTGCGGCGGATGAAGTTGAACAGCCCCACCCGCAGGTTGCGCGCGAAGCGTTCGTTGATCACCTCCATCGTGGGCATGCGCCCGCGCACGATGCGTTCCTGGCTGGCCAGGTCGTAGCCGCGCACCCCGTCCGTCGGGTAGTCGTCCTTGGCGAGCTTCTGGCTCTCGCCGGTCACGCCCTCGAGCAGGGCATCGATCTCGTCCTGGGAGAGAAAGGCGTCGCTCATGGTCGTCTCGTGGGCGTGGTGGGGGCTTGGGTGCGTTTACTGCACGATCATGCTGGAGAACAGCACCGCCTGTACTGCGCTGTGTCCGCGCACCAGTGGCATGCCGGCCTCTTCGCGCACCAGGTTGAGGATGTCGCTGGCCAGTGCTTCCTTGCCTTCCGGGCGCAGCAGGTCGTCGGCCTGGCGACGCGAGATCTGCATCAGGATGCCGTTGCGGATGGTGGGCAGGAAGGCTTTGATCCGTTCGCCCGTGGCTGCGTCGTCGAGTTGCAGCGTGATGCCCACCTGGGCGTAGCGCGACCCGCCCGGGTCGGCCAGGTTGACCACCACGGCGTCCATGGCCATGTACTGCGGCGGCGCCTTGGGCTTGCTGCTCTTGGTAGGCTGCTGGGTTTCTGCACCGTCGTCACCGTCGTCGTCGGAGGGTTTGAGCAGCAGGAAAGCCCCTGCCGCACCGGCAACGGCCAGCAACAGCACCACCACCAGCACGATGATGAGCGTCTTCTTGCTCTTGGGTTTTTCTTCAGCGCCAGCGGCGGGTTTTGCGGCCATGGACTTGCCTTTGTGTCGGGTCTAGCGTGGGTTCAGTGTGTGTCGCCTCCGTCCAGGGGTGGAGGTTTCCCGGGCGATTGTGTCATGACCGATTATGTTCCCCCGTCCAACCTGGTTAAACCATCAAAAAGGGGGCGCTCTGCCCCCACTTCTGGCCCACCGCCGGCAGCGTCGGTGTTCAGGCGTACACGTCGAGCCCGCGCGAGATGCTCAGGCCGTTGCGTCCGTGAGCGATCTCTGCCAGGGCATCGCCTTCCCGGGCGGCGGTGCTCGCCAGCACCCAGGGGCGGCTGCGTTCGGAGCCGTTCGCTCCGCCTCGCTGGGCCGAGCCGTCCTGGCCCTGGGCGCCCACCGACAGGCCCTCCAGCGACAAGCCCGCCCGGGCGAGCTGCTCGGCCAGTACTGTGCTAGCCTGGGCGCGCAGGGCTTCGCGCACCGCGGCGTCGTCGGTGCGGAAAGCCAGCTGGGCCTTGCCGTCGTTCACCGACACATCCACCTCCAGTGCCTCGGCGCGCCCCAGGTCGAGGCGCAGGCTGGCCTTTTTGGTCTGGGCCGCGTTCCACAGGCTCACCTCGGCCCCCAGGGCTTCGTAAGCGTCGCCCAGGGCTTCGCCCAGGCTCATGGCGAAATCAGGCGGCGTCTCTGCACCGGCTCCCTCGGCGGTGGACCGGAGCTGACCGGCCGCATCCACCCAGGCGGTACCGGGGTGGGTGCCCTGGCGGGCGCTGCCGCCATCGCTGCCCGGCTGAAGGTCGCCCAGGGCGGTGCCGGCCAGCCAGGCCTGCACCGGTGATTCGGCCTGTGCTGGCACCTGCGTTGCCAGCTGGGCCGTGGCCGACTGGCCGATGGTGGAGCTTGGCGACCAGGGCGTGTGCTGCCCTGTGGCGGTGGCAGCGGGCAGCGGCAGTTGGTCGGTGGCGTCGGGCGGCTGGGCTTGCCGGCGTGCGGTCGCGCGTGGGTCGGTCAGCGGGGTCCGCTGGGCTGGCGCGGTGTGAAGGGCCCCGGGGTTGCCTTCCGCGGCTGGACGGACGCCTTCAGCGGGTGTCCCCAACTGTGCGGGGGGTTCGCTGGGTGGCGCCAGCAGGGCCAGGAAGGGCAAGGTGGGGTCGTCGGCTGTGTCGTCTGTCTCTTGGGCGAGCAGGTCAGCGTCTGCCGGGGCGGTGGCCAGACTGGGTTCCGCGCCTGTGAGCACGGGCTCGGCCACGCTGGCTCCTGTCAGGTCGCCCAGCAACAGCGCGAACAGGTCCTGCGAATCGGCCGGACCTGCCGTACCGGGCCCACGGCTCTGGCTGGCAGGGGGCGAGCGGGGTGGTTCCGAGACGGGGGCGGGCGCGGTCTTCATGCGGGGTGCTTCCAAGGGTGGCTGGCGCTGTGTTGGCGGTGCAGGTTGGCGGCCATTTCGTCGTTGCTCTTCTGCTCCTGGCGGTCGAGCTGGCGCTGCCAGGCAAGGTGGCGGCGGTCCAGGTACTTGTTGAGCCCGGCCAGCTCGCGCTCGGCTTGTACCAGCCGTTCGCGGCAGTGTTCGATGTTGAGGTGGAGCCGTTGCAACACGCCGCGCTGGAAGGCCACGGCATGGTCCAGTTTGCCCATGAAGGTCTGTTGGGTGCGCAGCAGTGCGGGGCTGATGCCCTGCTGGGCGCGTTGTGTCCAGCGCTGCAGCGACTCGACGCTGTAGCCTTGCAGTTGCGCCATTTGCTGTTCGGCCTGCAAATGCTCACGTTGGGCAGCGCCCAGGGCTTGCAGGGCCTCGTCGCGGCGGCGGGTGGCCACTTCCACCAGGGTGTCGAGGGAGGGGTTCGGTTTCATGCGTGTCTACCGGTGGGGCGTGCGCCAGGGCGGGCAGCGTCGTCTCGGCCCGGGCCCAGCACCTGGCCCAGCTGAGCCACGCTGTCGCCAAACGGGGCTTTTTCGCGCATGTCCTGCATCAGGAAGCGTTGCATGCCCGGGAACAGGGCAATCGAGAGGTCGGTTTCCGGGTCGCTGCCGGCCACGTAAGCGCCCAGCTGGATCAGGTCGCGGCTTTTCTGGTAGCGCGAGTAGAGCTGGCGGTAGCGGCGGGCGTGCTCCTGGTGCTCGGGTGTCACGACGTTGTGCATGACCCGCGAGGCCGAAGCCTCGATGTCGATGGCGGGATAGATGCCGGACTCGGCCATGGCACGCGAGAGCACGATGTGCCCGTCGAGAATGGCGCGGGCCGCGTCGGCAATGGGGTCTTGCTGGTCGTCGCCTTCGGACAGCACGGTGTAGAAGGCGGTGATGGAGCCTTTGCCTTCGGGACCATTGCCGCTGCGCTCCACCAACTGCGGCAGCTTGGCAAAACAGCTGGGCGGATAGCCTTTGGTGGCGGGCGGCTCGCCAATGGCCAGGGCAATTTCGCGCTGTGCCATGGCGTAGCGGCTCAGCGAATCCATCAGCAGCAGCACGTCGAGCCCGTCGTCGCGGAAGCGCTCGGCAATGGCGGTGGCGTAGTTGGCGCCCTGCATGCGCACCAGCGGCGGCGAGTCGGCCGGGGCCGCCACCACCACCGAGCGGCGAAGGCCGTCCTCGCCCAGGATGTCTTCGATGAATTCCTTGACCTCGCGGCCGCGCTCGCCGATCAGGCCGACGACGATCACGTCGGCCTGGGTGAAGCGGGCCATCATGCCCAGCAGCACGCTCTTGCCCACGCCGGAGCCGGCGAACAGGCCCAGGCGCTGGCCGCGGCCCACGGTGAGCAGGGCGTTGATGGCGCGCACGCCGGTGTCCAGCGGCTGGCGTACCGGGGCGCGGTCCATGGAGTTGATGGGGGCACGCTCCAGGGGTTCGACTTCGATGTCCTGCAGCGGGCCACGGTGGTCCAGCGGCTGGCCGTGGGCGTCCACTACGCGGCCCAGCAGGCCACGGCCCAGCGGTAGGCGCAGCACGCCGCGGTCGTTCGGGGCCAGCGGTTTGGGGGCCTGGCCCAGCCGCGGCTGGGGGCGGTAGGGCGGCAGCGGGCGCACCCGCGCACCGCTGGAGAGGCCTTGCACGTCACCCGCGGGCATCAGGTAGGCCTGCTCGCCGTTGAAGCCCACCACCTCGGCCAGCACGGCGGTGTCGGGGTCTTGCGGCATGTCGATCACGCATTGCGAGCCTACCGGCGCTTTCACACCCTGGGCCTCCAGCACCAGGCCAGCCAGGCGGGTGAGCTTGCCGCTGGTCTCCAGTGGGGTGTGCTGACTGGCGGCCTGGCGGGCCACGGCCAGGAACTGCTGCCAGCGGCGGGGCGGTGTGGGCTCAGACATCGGCCAGCTCCCCGGGCTGCCAGGGCTTTTGCAGCCCAAGGTTGGCCACGGCACGGGCCCAGCGCTTTTCGATGGTGGCGTCCACGCTGCCCTGGGCGCTGTCCACCACGCAGCCGCCGGGGGTGATCTGGTCGTCGGCCTTCAGCTGCACCCGCAGCCCGTGGAGCGGCTCGTGCAGTTCGTCTTGCAGCAGCAACAGGTCGTCGGGGTGCAGGCGCAGGGTGGCGGAACGGCCGTCGGCCACCAGCAAGGCCAGGGCCTCCTGCACCGTGGCCCGCAGTGGCTCCAGCGGCGTGGCCAGTTCGCGCCGTACCACCTGGCGTGCCAGGTCGCAGGCCAGCTCCAGCACCTGGGCGGCTGCCGTCTGTTCCAGTTGTTCCAGCTCCAGCTGGGTACGCGCCAGCAGTTGCGCGAGGCGCTGTGCCTCGGCTTGCGCGCGCTGCCGCAGCGGTGCTTCCAGGGCCTGGCGGGTTTCTTCGGCACCGGCCAGGCGGCCATGCTCAAAGCCCTCGGCATAGGCCTGCTGGCGCAGTTCCTCCAACTGCTCGGGCGTGGGGCCGGCGGCATCGGTGACGGTTTCGGGCTCGGCCGCCGGGGGCGGTGGCGCCTGGCTGCCGTCCACCGGGCCAAACTCCCAGGCAGACACCTCCACCACCTCCTCGCTGGGAATGAAGCGGTGGTACGGGCCGGGCCGGTTAGACGAATGCATCGTCTCCGCCTCCACCCAGCACGATCTGACCCTCGTCCGACAGGCGGCGCACCACCTTCAGGATGTCCTTCTGCTGGTTTTCCACTTCCGACAGGCGCACCGGCCCACGGCTTTCCAGGTCTTCGCGCAGCGCTTCGGCCGCGCGGCTCGACATGTTGGTCAGGATCTTTTCCTTCAGCTCGGTGCTGGCGCCCTTGAGCGCGATCACCAGCGCGTCCGACGCCACTTCCTTGAGCACCATCTGGATGGCCTTGTTGTCCAGCTTGAGCAGGTCCTCGAAGGTGAACATCTTGTCCATGATCTTCTGGGCCAGGTCGGGGTCGCTCTCGCGGATGGAGTCGACCACGCTGGACTCCAGGCTGGTGCCGAGCAGGTTGATGATCTCGGCCGCGGTTTTCACGCCGCCCAGCGAGCTCTTGCGGATCTTGTCACCGCCGGCCAGCACCTGGTAGAGCGCTTCGTTCAGGTCTTTGAGCGCGGTGGGCTGGATGCCTTCGAGCGTGGCGATGCGCAGCATCACCTCGTTGCGGGTGCGTTCGGTGAACTGCCGCAGGATGCCGGCCGCGTGGTCGGGGTCGAGGTGCACCAGGATGGCGGCCAGGATTTGCGGGTGTTCGTTGCGCAGCAGCTCGGCCACCGAAATCGGGTCCATCCATTTCAGGCTCTCGATGCCCGAGACGTCGCCGCCCTGCAGGATGCGGTCGATCAGCAGGGCCGCCTTGTCGTCGCCCAGCGCGCGCCGCAGCACCGAGCGCACGTAGTTGTCGGTGTCGGACACCAGCAGGCTCTGCGATGCGGCCTCGCGGGTGAACTTGTCGATCACCTCGTCGACCCGCTCCTTCGAGACGGTGCGCATGCGGGCGATGGTCTCGCCCAGGCGCTGCACCTCTTTGGGTGAAAAGTGCTTGAAAACCTCGGCCGCCTCTTCCTCGCCGAGCGACATGAGGAAGATGGCGGCGTCCTGCAGTCCATCGTCCGGTTCAGCCATGTTCAATCCGCCTTTCGGGTCTCAGGTGGCGGCGCTCGGGGCTTCGCCGTTGACCCACGCTTTCACGATGTTTGCCACTGCGACCGGATTTTCTCGGGCCAGCCGCTTGGCGTCTTCCAGTCGCAGCATTTCGACCGTGACCTCATTTTGCACCGGTTGCGGCAGGCCCGGGCGTTGTGGCTCGTCGTCCACCAGGGCATTGAGCTGACTGCCGGCCGCGGCGCCTTCGGCCCCGGCGGGTGCTGGCGGCGCCTGCATCATCTTGAGGGCCGGGCGCACCATGCCCAGGAACAGGATCAGCCCCAGCACCAGGATGCCCACCGGCCAGGCAAAGCTGCGCGCCAGCTCCACCGTGTCGGCCTGCTTCCACCAGGCCACGTCGTCGGCGGCGGTGGCCGGTTTGGTGAAGGCCGCGTTCATCACGTTGACCGAGTCGCCGCGCTGGGTGCTGTAGCCGATGGCCTCGCGCACCAGGGCGTTGATCTGCTCCATCTGTTCGGCCGACAGCGGGCCGGTGGAGGCCTGACCGCGACGGTCGGTGCTTTCCACGTGGTTGAGGACCACGGCGGCGCTCAGGCGGCGCACCGTGCCGGGCGCGTTGCGCGTCACCTGTACCGAGCGGTCTACCTCGTAGTTGATGACCTGCTCGCGACGGCGGTTGGCGTCTGCCGCGCCGCCCACATTGCCGCCGGGCACCACGCCCACCTGGGCCGGGTCGCCGTTGATCGGGGCCTGGGCCTGGCCGGGCGGCAGGTTGGCCACGGCACCGGGCACGCCGGGGGCAGGCTGGTCGAGGTTGCTGCCGCTTTCCACCAGCTGCTGGCTGCGCACAGCGCTTGGCTCGTTGCCCTGGTTGGGGCGGTACTGTTCGCTGGTCTGCTCCACTTGCGAGAAGTCCACGTCGGCGGTCACCTGGGCGCGCACGTTGTCGCGGCCCAGCACCGGCTCCAGCAGGTCCAGGATGCGCTTGGCGTACATCTGCTCCAGCGTGCGCACGTACTCCAGCTGCTGCGACTCGACGCTGCCCGGGGTGCCGTCGCCCACCTGCGAGAGCAGGGTGCCGTGCTGGTCGACCACGCTCACGGCCTTGGGGTTCATTTCGGGCACGCTGCTGGCCACCAGGTGCACGATGCCGGCGATCTGCGCCTTGTCGAGCGTGCGGCCGGGGTAGAGCGTGAGCAGCACGCTGGCCGACGGTTTCTGCTGTTCCCGGAAGAAGCCGTTCTGGTTGGGCAGCGCCAGGTGCACGCGCGCCTCGGCCACCGAGCTCAGGGCCGAGATCGAACGGGTCAACTCGCCTTCCAGCCCGCGCTGGAAGGTCAGCCGCTCCTGGAACTGCGTCATGCCCAGCTTGCTGTTGTCCATCAGCTCGAAACCGGTGACCGAGCCCTTGGGCAGCCCTTGCGAGGCCAGGCGCAGGCGCGTGTCGTGCACCATGTTGGCCGGCACCAGGATGGCGCCGCCGCCCTCGGCATGCTTGTAGGGCACGTTCATTTGCGACAGTTGGGCCAGCACGGCACCGCCGTCTTTTTCCGACAGGTTGGCGTAGAGCACGCGGTAGTCGGGCCGGTTGGCCAAATAGAAGGCCGTGGCCAGCACCGCCACCATGGCGGCGGCGCCCAGGCCCAGCATCAGCTTGCGCGTCTTGTCCAGGCGGGCAAAGCCGTCCACCAGCGGGTTGGGGCGGCGCTCGGGCAGGGTCGTGGCATCGATCTCGGCAACGGCGGTGTTCATGGGGGCGATTATGGTCGGCTACCCCCCAAACTAAAGCCCGAAAAGCCCGGGCTTGCCCCGTTTAATTCCATTCAAGTTGCGGCGGCGGTGGCCGTAGCATCGGGGCACTGGACATTTACCGCTCTTGCTGGAGGGCCCGCCATGGATCTACGCCTCACACCGCTGACCGCCGTTTCCCCTGCCGCCGTGCGCCCCACGGGTGGCGTGGGCCAGGCCGGTGCGGCCGGGCGGGTGGCAGGCACTGCCTCGGGCGGCTTTGGCGAAGCGTTCAAAACGGCGCTGCAAAACGTGAGCGCCGCGCAAAACAAATCGAGCGAGCTGCAGACGCAGTTTCAACTGGGCAACCCCAACGTGAGCCTGGAAGAAACGATGCTGGCCATGCAGAAATCGCAGATTGGCTTTCAGGCCGCGCTGCACGTGCGCAACCGCATGATGCAGGCTTACACGGATGTGATGAACATGCAGGTGTGAGGCATGCCAGCTGCCGGGCGGCAGCAGGTTTGCGCGTCAGTGCAACTGCATGGGTTGCAGGGGCCGCGCCAGTTCGCCCAGGTCGTCGATCCAGGGTTCCACCAGGTCGCGGATCTGCGCGTCGTGGCGCAGGATGGTCATCATGATGCGGTGCTTCTCGGCACGTTCCTCCGCGCTCAGGTCGCGGTGGGCGGCATTCTCGCGCAGCTGCTCGATCAGCAGGGCGCAGGCCCCTTCCAGCCGCACCACCTCGTCCCAGTCGGCTTCCAAGGCGGCATCCAGCATGGCGCGGCTGGTGCTTTCGATGGCCTTGTAGTAATCGAGGAGGGGCAGGGTCATGGCGGGCCGTTTCGGGGTTTTTTCAGTGTTTACCCAGAGTATCGGCAGAGTATGCGCCAACTTGACCGTGGAGTGAAGCCGGCGCACCCAGCCAGCGTTCTACCCGGTTCCAGCCAGGCTCGGCCAGGGCGCGCACCTGCGCGTCGAGCCGGAGCAGGGCCTTCAGGGCTTCGAGCCGCGCTTGGCGCGCCTGGGGGCAGGTGGGGGCGGGCTCGTGGGTGGCTTTCAGCGCGCTCACCTGCTCGCGCACCACGCTTTCTAGGCGCGCCACCCCAGCCCAGTCGCCTTGGCGGGCGGCGGCCACCATCTGGGTGCCGGTGCGTTCAAGGGCTTGGTATCGGGGCGGGGTGGGCATGTTGTGGTGTTCTCTTGTGTGTCGCTGATGCTTCTATATCGGCCCCACACCGCCGCGCTTGACCCGGTTGGCCGCCGGATTAGGCGGGCTTGGCCGGGGGTAATCGGGTTTTATGCCTGGAGGACGTCTTCGTACACCGCGGCCATGGGCATGGTAAGGCCCACGCTGGCCAGTTCCACCACCGCGTCGTGGCCAAACGGGTAGAGCACCCATTGCCCGGCTGAGTTGCGGCGAAACACCTCCACGCTGGGGCGTTCGGTGTCGATCAACACGTATTCCTGCAGGCTGGGCAGCGTGCGGTAGTACTCAAACTTCAACCCCCGGTCGTAGGCCGCGGTGGTGGGCGACAGCACTTCCACCACCAGGGTGGGTTCTTCCTTGGCGTCGTTGCGCTGCGCGTCGGCGGCCGAGCAGGTCACGAACACATCGGGGTAAAAATAGGCGTCCACCGCCTGGGCGCACACCTTCATGTCGGCAATGTAGGTGCGGCAAGGGGTGCCACGCAGGTGCTGCTTGAGGGTTGCGGCCACGTTCAAGCTGATGGTGACGTGCGCATCGCCCGCCCCGGCCATGGCGAACGTTTCACCCTGCACGAATTCGTGCTTGGTGGTTTGCTGGCGCTCCCAGTCCAGATAGTCCTGGGCGGTGAAGGGCAGTTTTTCGGCGGCGGTCATGGTGGCATTGTGCGGCAAGATGGAAGGGGCGACAAACGCGAACCTATGCGCTGCCGGGCGCACCAACAAAAAGCCCGGCGACGGCCGGGCTTAAGTGTAGAGCGGCAGGTGTTCACGCTCCCGAGAGAGCCATGCTTTGTCCGTACAGGCTACCCACACGGCGGGCTGCTGGCGGTACTTTTGGCGTAGCCGGGGCGGAATTGATGCTGGATGTGGCCTCTTCGGATATGGCCTGTGCACCGGAGCGCATCTGCTTCCAGGCTTCTGCCACCGGCTTCAGCAAGGCCGCAACTTCCTCCAGCGCCTCGACGCTACTGCTCGCGTTGGCCTGAGTGAGCCGCATCACGCAGTAGTCGTAAAGGTTGGCCAAGTTGGCGGCCAATTCGCCGCCGTTGTCCAAGTCCAGGCTGGTCCGGAGGCCCTCTTGCAGAATGCGCACAGCGCGGGTGATCTCAGCAATCTTGGTTGAGGTGTCTGACTGCTGGATGGCCCCTTTGGCGCGCATCACGCTTTCCAGCACTCCCTCAAACATCAGCACCACCAGTTCAAACTGGTCGCGCTGTACCGTGCGCGTCTGAATGTCAACATCCCGGTAGGCCGACATGCCTTTGAGGTAGGAGCGGTTCATGAGCAGACTCTTTTAGTAACAACCATGTTGATTGTTATATCGGTCATCTCGCACCATACTTGACACCCTGAAAGAAAAACCCCGGTTGAAACCGGGGTCGTTGAAAAAAAGTGTGAGTGATTCAACGCTGCAGCAACTGCAAGACACCCTGAGGCACCTGGTTGGCCTGGGCCACCATGGCAGTACCCGCCTGCTGCAGGATCTGAGCGCGGCTGAGCGCGGCGGTCTCCTGCGCAAAGTCGGCATCCATGATGCGGCTGCGGCTGGCACTCAGGTTCTCGGCCGCTGTAGACAAGTTTGCGATGGTGGACTCGAAGCGGTTCTGGATGGCGCCGAATGTGGAGCGCAGGTTGCTAACCTGTGTGAGGGCGGCGTCGATACGCTGCAGCGTGGTGTTGGCATCAGCCACCGTCTTGACGTTGACGTTGTCCAGGCTGCCGCTGGCGGTGCCGTCCGTCAATCCAACCAGTGTTGCACTGGTACCGGTATTGGTCACGGTGATATCGGCATCGGCGGTGATGACCAGTTTGCCCGCGTCGTCCAGCCGTGCGACGGCTTGACCGGCAAGCGCGGTGTTGACAGCTGTCAGGAAGTCGTCAGCGCTTGTGTAGGTGCCAGCTGCCACGCTCACGGCGGTATTGGTGCCGACTTGGATCTGCAAATCATCGGTGGCCAGAGTAATGTTTTGTGCTGCCACGCCTGTGGTCTGGCTATCTTGTGTGACCAGCGCCAAAGCTGTGGCATCGCCGCTGAACTGCAGGTTGCCATCGGTTGCCGTGTCGTTAGTGAGAACGACCTGACCATTGACGAGGGATGCCGTGAATCCGGCGCCGCTGTAACTGGCCTGGTTCTGGATTTCCGACAACAGGTCAGCGGCGCTGGTGACGTTGGTGTCCAATGTGATGTTAAAGGCGCTTCCACCTGCAGGTGTCACCGTGAAAGTGGCATTTTGGGTATCGTTCTGGGTGCTGCTGACAGTTGTTCCGTTCTGCGTCAAACCTGCAAAGCCTGCAGCTGCAACGACTGGAGTTCCAGTTGAAGTGACGTTCTCGGAAACGGTGAAGGCGGCTTCGTCATAGCGGCGGAATGACACGGTGCCGGCGTCCAGTGCCGTTTCAATGTTTGCTGCGGTCGCAGGGGTGGTGGGATCACCGCCAATCACCAGGGTGAAGCCGCTGTAGCTGTTTGTGGCGTTGTTGAAAAAAGAAGCCAGTTGGGTCGCCAAATTGGCTGAGGTGACGGTGCCACCATCCGCAGCCAGCGGCAAGTTGATATTGACAACGTCGGAGCCGCTCGTCAGATTGAAGGTGTATGAAGCGTCATTCGCCCCACCGGTCGCAGTGTTGGTCAACGTCGTGAACTGACCAAGCGTTGCTGCTTCAGTGAAGGAGCGGAAATCACCGGTTCCAACGTTCAGGACGGTCTTGGCCTTGGTGCCACTGAGGATGCCGTCGATGCTCTTGGCTGAGGTACTCGTCGCAATGGCGCCCACATCAGCCGTCTTCATGCTTGTTTGAAGGTCGATTCCAATGGTGTCACCCACATTGGCACCCACTTGGAATACTGCACTGCCAAAGGTGCCGTCGAGCACTTTCTGGCCGTTGAAGTTGGTTTGGCTGGCTATACGCCCAATTTCCTGAACCCGTTGCTGCACTTCCAAGTCGAGAGCTGCGCGGTCACTGGCGCTGTTGCTCGCATTCGCTGCTTGTACCGCCAACTCACGGATGCGTTGCAAATTGTTGGTCATCTCAGCCAAGGCGCCCTCAGCCGTCTGGCTCAGCGAGATCCCGTCATTCGCATTGCGCACCGCCTGATTCAGACCACGGATTTGCGTGGTGAACCGTTCCGAAATGGCCAAGCCCGCCGCATCGTCCTTGGCACTGTTGATGCGCAGGCCCGACGACAAGCGCTGCATGGCGGTTGACAGCGCTGTTTGACTCATGCTCAGGTTGCGCTGTGCGTTGAGCGACTGGATGTTGGTGTTGATGACCTGTGCCATGGTTGGCCTCCAAGCAATGGGTGCTAAGAATTCGGATGACCTGATTGTGGGCAGTCGGCCTAAAACTAAAACACCAATAAAACCTGCAAACCACAACCATTTCTGCCCATGAAAAAACCCGCTGCCATCGTCGGCCAGCGGGTTTGGTGGTGGTGGCGGGTGTGCCGTTGTCAGTTGTTTTTCTGGTTGTTCCAGGCCGTCACTTGCTGGGCAACGTAGTCGTTCAAGGCGGTCAGTTTACCCAGTTGGGCGTCGAGCCGGCTGTACTGCGCCAGCAGGCGCGCCTCCATGCGTTCGGTGCGGTCGGTTACACGGTCTTGTTCTTTGTTGTTGCGGTCTATGGCCGATTGCAGGCTCTGGTTCTTGGTGTTCAGTGTGCCACCAGCGTCCAGCATGCCCTGGGTGAAGTTCTTTAGCCGCACAGCCATGCCATTGGCGCCATCGGCCCCAGCGGCCGTGAAGAAGGTTTTCAACTCGTCCAGGTTGTCCAGTGCCTGGTTTAATTTGGTGTCGTTCACCTTCAGCGTGCCGTCGGCCTGGAATTCCACCCCAATGTCGGAGAATCGCTTGAAGCTCGACTCCGGTGGGCCCAGCCCGCTCATCATGCGGCGCAACGCGGCCTGCAGCCCCACCGCCGTGCCATCGCCCTGCAGGCTGCCAGCGGTTTTGGTGGCGGGGTCGTACTTTGTCATTTCCTTCAGCGCGTTGCTCAAGGCGTTGTACGACTCCACCAGATTCTTCACGTTGGTGCGGATGCTGGCCTTGTCCTGCGTCACGCTGATGTTCACAGGCCCCGTGGTGACTTGCGATACCGTGAGCTTGACGCCTTCCACCACGCCGTCAAAACGGTTGTCTGTGGATTCCACTGCTACGCCGTTGATGGTGGCTTGCGTGTTGCGTGCCGACTCCGTCAGCCCCATGGCCGCGTAACCGGTGCCGAACACAGGGTTGCCCTCGCTGTCGGCTTCCACGCCTTCGGGGTTGTAGGTCAGGGTATCCAGCGTGCTGCTGCTGCCCAGGTTGCCCGCGGTGACGCGGAAGCCGGATTCCCGCCCCGTTTCCACCGACCGTATGGCCAAGCGCTGCCCGTTCGCATCGTTAATCACGGTGGCAGTCACACCCGCTGCCGCGTCGTTGATCTTGCGGGCAATCGCGCTCAGGTCATCGGTGGCCTCAATGACTACATCAATGGCAGTGGTATCTGCCTGCTGGGTGAACTGCATCACGTCGGGCGTCAAGGCGTCGCTGTCGGCGTCCACGGCCGCCCACTGGCCCAGCGATATGCTCAGCGTACCGCTGCCCGGCTTTGTACCGGCTGCCACAGCCGCCGACGCAGCCGACTGCGCACGCGCCAGTTGGCTCACTTCCACGCTGAATTTGGTGGCGGTAGCGCCCGTGGCCAGGGTGCCCGACACGGCGGCACTGTTGCTGCTGGTCAGCGTGAGCGTGCCCCAGTTGCTGGTGTTGGCCAGTTTGGCCACCTGATCTTGCAGGTTGGCCATTTGCGACTTGAGCTGTCCAAATGCCGACAGTTGCGTCTGTAGGCTGCTGGCCTTGCTTTGTAACTGCTTCAGCGGCTTTTTTTCGAGCGCCACCAACTGGCTGACGATGCTGTTGACGTCCAGGCCGCTGCCGATGCCGGGGGATGAAATGGCCATGGTGTTAACTCCTGTTCGTGCCGGTGCTGTATGTTGCCTGACAAACGCTTTAACACAAAGCGGCAACAGCTATCAAAAACCCCGGCCTTTTGTCTCTTATCGGAGTTCAGTGCTTGAACTTGAAGACCTTGCTTGTGCATCAATGGATGTGCAATTTGTCTGGCCCAACAAAAAACCGCCCGAAGGCGGTTCTTTGCAGAGGCTGACCGGAATCAGCGCAGCAGGGCCAGTACGCCTTGCGGCAACTGGTTGGCCTGGGCCACCATGGCAGTACCGGCCTGTTGCAGGATCTGCGCGCGGCTGAGCGCGGCGGTCTCCTGCGCAAAGTCGGCATCCATGATGCGGCTGCGGCTGGCGGTCAGGTTTTCCGCTGTGGTCGTCAGGTTTGCGATGGTGGACTCGAAACGGTTCTGGATGGCGCCGAATGTGGAGCGCAGGTTGCTAACCTGTGTGAGGGCGGCGTCGATACGCTGCAGCGTGGTGTTGGCATCAGCCACCGTCTTGACGTTGACGTTGTCCAGGCTGCCGCTGGCGGTGCCGTCCGTCAATCCAACCAGTGTTGCACTGGTACCGGTATTGGTCACGGTGATATCGGCATCGGCGGTGATGACCAGTTTGCCCGCGTCGTCCAGCCGTGCGACGGCTTGACCGGCAAGCGCGGTGTTGACAGCTGTCAGGAAGTCGTCAGCGCTTGTGTAGGTGCCAGCTGCCACGCTCACGGCGGTATTGGTGCCGACTTGGATCTGCAAATCATCGGTGGCCAGAGTAATGTTTTGTGCTGCCACGCCTGTGGTCTGGCTATCTTGTGTGACCAGCGCCAAAGCTGTGGCATCGCCGCTGAACTGCAGGTTGCCATCGGTTGCCGTGTCGTTAGTGAGAACGACCTGACCATTGACGAGGGATGCCGTGAATCCGGCGCCGCTGTAACTGGCCTGGTTCTGGATTTCCGACAACAGGTCAGCGGCGCTGGTGACGTTGGTGTCCAATGTGATGTTAAAGGCGCTTCCACCTGCAGGTGTCACCGTGAAAGTGGCATTTTGGGTATCGTTCTGGGTGCTGCTGACAGTTGTTCCGTTCTGCGTCAAACCTGCAAAGCCTGCAGCTGCAACGACTGGAGTTCCAGTTGAAGTGACGTTCTCGGAAACGGTGAAGGCGGCTTCGTCATAGCGGCGGAATGACACGGTGCCGGCGTCCAGTGCCGTTTCAATGTTTGCTGCGGTCGCAGGGGTGGTGGGATCACCGCCAATCACCAGGGTGAAGCCGCTGTAGCTGTTTGTGGCGTTGTTGAAAAAAGAAGCCAGTTGGGTCGCCAAATTGGCTGAGGTGACGGTGCCACCATCCGCAGCCAGCGGCAAGTTGATATTGACAACGTCGGAGCCGCTCGTCAGATTGAAGGTGTATGAAGCGTCATTCGCCCCACCGGTCGCAGTGTTGGTCAACGTCGTGAACTGACCAAGCGTTGCTGCTTCAGTGAAGGAGCGGAAATCACCGGTTCCAACGTTCAGGACGGTCTTGGCCTTGGTGCCACTGAGGATGCCGTCGATGCTCTTGGCTGAGGTACTCGTCGCAATGGCGCCCACATCAGCCGTCTTCATGCTTGTGTTCAGATCGACTGAGATGGTTTGACCAACGTTGGCACCGACCTGGAAGGCAGCATTACCGAAAGTCCCATCCAGAATATTTTGACCGTTGAAGTTGGTTTGTGAGGCCACCCGGTTGATCTCTTGAATGCGTTGCTGCACTTCCAAGTCGAGAGCTGTGCGGTCGCTGGCGCTGTTGGTGGCGTTGGAAGCTTGGACCGCCAACTCGCGAACCCGCTGCAGGTTGTCTGTGATCTGACCAAGTGCACCTTCCGCAGTTTGGGCGAGCGAAATGCCGTCGTTGGCGTTACGTGTCGCTTGATTCAGGCCACGGATCTGGGTGCTGAAACGCTCGGAGATGGCGAGGCCGGCGGCATCGTCTTTGGCGCTGTTGATGCGCAAGCCAGAAGACAGGCGCTGCATGGCGGTAGCCAGTGACGACTGGCTCATGCTCAGGTTGCGCTGGGCGGTGAGCGACAGGATATTGGTATTGATGTTTGCAGCCATTTGCTAAGCTCCTTAAAGCTAAAACTGCCGGCCCGTTGCCGGTGTCAAACCAACCCCATGCCGGCTTGACCACGAACCTGTTCGGAAGCTCGTTGATGAGGTTATCGGGTGGCTGCAGTTGAACTTTAGGGCGCTGCACGCAAAAGCTGATGGTTTTGATCTGTGGCAAGGTGTGGGCGTGGCAAACTTCGCGTGCCATGCCGTTCAAGCTTCCCCAGTCCGTCCTCGTCGTCATCCACACCCCTGCGCTGGAGGTGTTGCTGATCGAACGCGCCGATGCGCCGGGCTTCTGGCAGTCGGTCACCGGCGCAAAAGACTACCCGGATGAGCCGTGGGCCACTACGGCCGCGCGCGAGGTGCAGGAGGAAACGGGCATTGATGCGATGGCCGATGGTTGCGTGCTGACCGACTGGGCGCTGGAAAACGTGTACGAAATCTACCCCCAGTGGCGCCACCGCTATGCCCCAGGCGTGATACACAACACCGAGCACCTGTTTGGCCTGCAGGTACCCGCCGGCACCCCTGTGCGCCTGAGCCCGCGCGAGCACACCGCCTACGCCTGGCTGCCTTGGCGGGCCGCGGCCGACCAGTGCTTTTCCCCCTCCAACGCCGAGGCGATTCTGTGGCTGCCGAGGATGGTGGTGGACAGCCGCTGACCATTCAAAGGCCCCGCGGTGCCAGAAACTTCAAGGAAATCGATTTCCAAAGTAAGTCACTAGGTGTTATATTTTGTTCATGATTCGCGTCTTTAAGACCCGCTACTTCAGTCGCTGGATGCGGAAGACCGAACTCACCGATGAGGCCTTGTGTGGTGCCGTGCGCGAGATGGTTCAGGGGTTGATCGATGCCGATCTTGGCGGCTGTGTGGTGAAGAAGCGGGTGGGTTTGGCGGGTCGAGGCAAACGAGGCGGGGCCAGAACATTGGTGGCGACCAACAGGGGCAACCGGTGGTTCTTCTTGTTTGGCTTCGAGAAGAACGAACGGGCGAACATCAGCGCCGAAGAAAAGGCCGCCCTGCAAACGATAGCTCAGGATCTGCTGTCTTGCACTGGCAAGGAACTCGATGCCGCGGTAAAGGACGGATCACTGCAGGAGATTTGCCATGACGACAAAGACTAGGGCCAAAAGCCGCATTTTTGAGGCTGTGTACGAGACGGCAGCGGATCTGCATCGCCTGGGCTTTATTGATCAGCGCAAGATGCGCAAGTACGACGCCCTGTGCCTAGACCCGATTCCTGACTACGACGCCGAGAAAATTCGTGCTTTGCGTGATCGTTACCAGCTCAGCCAGGCCGTGCTGGCGTCGCTGCTGAACACCAGCCAGTCTGCTGTTCGCCAGTGGGAGCTTGGTGACAAGCATCCCAGTGGCCCGTCCCAAAAATTGCTCAATTTGCTTGAGCGTAAAGGGCTTGAAGCATTGATTTGAGACGCCGCGACTTGGTGGCGTGCCGTAGATGGGGCCGGTCACGGGTTCGAGGTGTTCCAACGCACACCGCCTTGGCCCGAGGGCAATGGAGTGTGGTCCCCCCGACAGGAATCGAACCTGTATTTGCCGCTTAGGAGGCGGCCGTTCTATCCATTGAACTACGGGGAGGACGGGTCGATTGTACGTGCGCCATTTCGGCCGTTGCGGCGCTCGCGGGGCGGCAGTTCCTGGCCGTCGAAGGCATGGGTAAAGAGTAGGTCGATGGCGTTGTCGTCGCCGGCCTGGGCGCGCAATGTGACGAAGCGCGACAGGTCGTAGAACACCGAGACCGTGCCCATGGCGCCGGCCAGACTGCGCGAGTAGGTGACGTAGAGCTGGTTGCTGATGCGCTTGCCCAGGGTGAGCGCGGCGGCGCTGGTGCTGCCGTCGGCCTGGGTGGTTTCGCCCTGCAGCGAGAGTTCATCCAGCCCAAGCGAGCGGGTGAGCGAACTGTCGTTGGCGCTGCCGCTGCCGCTGAGCAGGGCCAGCGCCGCTTGTTGCAGGATCGCGGCTTCGGCCCCGGCACCGCTGGCGGGCCGGCCCAGCACCAGCCAGGCGAGCTTTTCGCTGTCGGGCAGGTCGGGTTCGGAGTACAGGCGTACGGTGGGCGCCTGGGCAGTGCCGCCGACCTGCACGCCCACCCGCTGGGTAGGGTGGGGCCGCAGCGCCAGGATGTCGAGGCTGGGGTTGTCGACCGGGCCGTTGAAGCGCACCCGGCCCTGTTCGATCGTCAGGCTCTGGCCATAGGCGCGATAGCTGCCGCGCACGGTGTTGACCTGCCCGGTGAGCTGCGGCGCGCTTTGCGCCGGGCTGGCGGCCACCTGCAGGTGCCCGGTGAGGTGGGTGTCGATGCCCAGGCCACGCACGCGGAAGTTCTGTCCCAGGTCGATGCCGACGCGCACCTGCGGCTGCACCGCGGCGCCGGCGCCAAAGCCGGGCGGCCGTTCGGTGCCGCGCACCACCACGTCGCGGCCCAGGGTGGGTGTGGTCTCGTCGGGCAACAGCAGCAGGGCCTGGTCCACCGCGAGCTGCCCGGTCAGGTCCAGCCGGGTGCCGCGCAGGCGGGCCTCCAGGTCGCCAGAGAGCGTGAGGCGCCGGTCGGCCCGTGCCAGCAGGCGGAGCTGGCGGGCCTGCAGCTGCAGGTCGATGGCGGGTTCGCGCACGGCCCGTCCGTCTGCCACGCGGCGGGCCCCCCAGGTGGCGCTGCCCTGGCCGCTGAGCAGGCCACCGGCTTCGCCACCGGCGCCGCGCAGGCGCAGCATCTCGATCGTCAAGGTTTCGCCCGACAGCCGCGCGCTCAGGCGGCCGTCGCTGAAGTCGATGCCGTCGAGCAGCGAGCGCAGCGCCAGTTCGGTGGCGTCGATCCGCCCGGCCCATTCGGGTTGGGCGCGGGTGCCGCTGAGGGTGGCGCGGGCTTGCAGCCGGCCGCTGACGCGCCAGCCCGGTGGCGCCAGCCGCGACCACAGGCCCACCTGGGGCAGATCGGCCTGGATTTGCCCGGCGAGCGGCGCCTGTTCCGGCCACGCCCATTGAGGCTGCTGGGGGCTGGGGGGCAACAGGGTGGTGCTGACGTCGGCTTGTGCCTGGCCGGCGTTGTCGCTCTGCCAGCGCAGGCGGCCGCTGAGCCGCTCGCGGTCCAGCCCCAGGGTCAGGGTGGCCTCGCGCAAGCCGGCGGGCACGCGCTCGGCGCGCGGGCCGCTGCCGGTGACGAGCGTCAGGTCGCCGGCGCGGTGGGTGAGCGTGACTTGGCCGCGCGCCGGGCCGGCAGAGGGGCGTGGTGCTGCGGCCAGCGGCAGGTCGAGGTCCCACAGCCCGTCGAACACCAGGTCGCCCTCCAGCCCTGAGCGGCGCAGCGGACCTTCGGGGGTGGTGTCGTCGGCCAGCGCGGCGTTGATCCAACTGAGCGCCAGCCCGCGCACCTGCCCTCGGCTGCTCAAGTGGCCCTGGTGCCAGCGGGTGGTGTCCCAGGCCAGCATGGCGGGCTGGCTGGCCATGGGGGGCAGGGCGCGCGGGCCGCTGGCGCTGGGCGTGACTTGCAGCTGACCTGGCCCGAGTGTCACGCCCCCGTCGGCGGCCAGGGTCAGGGTGGGGGTGCCGTTCAATTCGGCGCGTACGCCCATCGGGAACTGGGTGCTGCGCGCTTGTACGCGCACTTCGTGCAGCTGGGCGGTGGCGGTCAGACCGCCCGGGGTGGGGTTCAAGGTGCCGTCGGCACGGGCGTGGGTGTCGGCCAGCCAGTCGTGGCCGGCCTGCCGGCCGCTGGCGCGGGCGGTGTGCGCCAGGCGCCAGCTGCGGTCTTCGCCGTCGCTGGTCAGGCGGAGTTGGTCAAGGTGCCACTGCCAGGCGTCGGCCTCCTCGGTGGATTGCACGGCAACCGCGTTGGCCTCCAGGGCCAGCGACCAGGGGCCAGCCCCCCGGCCTTGCGCTGCAGCCAGGGCCCAGGGCGGGGCGGCCGACCATTCGGCGCTCAGGCGGGCACGGCCTTGCCATTGGGTGCGGTGCAGCGCGTCTTGGGCCGCCGGTGGCAGCACTGCGGGGGGCAAGGCCCCGGCCAGCCGTTTCTGGGTGGTCTGTAGCCAGCGCTGCAGTGTGGCAAGGTCGTTGAGTTCCAGCTGGGCCTCGCTGGCGCGTGTGGCGTCGGCGCCCCAGGTGCCGTTGAATCGGGCGGCCAGCCCGGGTGCCCGGGCGGCCAGGCGGCCGTCGAAGCGCTGGCGCGCCGGGACGACGGTACCGCTCGCCTCGCCTTCGGCGCCCAGTGCCTGGAACGTGAGCTGGGCCAGCGTCAGGGTGCCGGCCTGCCAGTGGCCGTCGCCCGCCAGTTGCGGCGCGGGCAGGAAGCTGGGGCGGCTCGCGGTGCCGCTGGCGGCCGGCCCCACCCGCAAACGAAAGCGGCTGGTCGCCGTGTGGCCCGTGCCATCGGCATGGGCGTCGAGCTCGGCGTCCAGCGATTGCAGGTGCAGGGTTTCCAGCAGGCGGTGGGGGGCGAGGCCCTGCGCGCTCAGGCGCCCCTGCCAGGCGCCCGGTTGGCCATCGCGCCAGGGCAGGCGGCCGGTGGCCTGCACGGTGCCCCCGGCGAGGGCGGCGGTCAGCCGCGACAGCTCCCACGCGTGGTCGTGCCAGCGCAGGTCGGCTTCGAGTCGCTCCAGTGGCAGCGCGCCGCGGTCCCAGGGGCCGGGCCGGTCGTTGCGCAGGGTGCCGTGCAGCCGCCAGTCGCTGGCCGCGAATGCCTGGGCGGTATCGAGTGGGGTGGTGCCGTCTGCGGGTGGAGGCGTGCTCTCGGCACGCCAGGCCCCGCTGAGGTGGGTGCGGGGCGCGCCAGGCCATAGGGCGGCCAGGTCCAACTGGGCCAGGGTGAGTTCGCCACTGTGCACGGGCAGCGGCGCCCAGGGCCGCAGGGTGGCCGAGGCGTCCAGCCGGGGCCCGCGGGCGTGGGGGCTGGAAGCGTCCGCCGGGGCCACGCTCGCCTGGGCTTGCAGGCTCGCGTCTAAGCCGCCCAGAGCGCCTTGCAGCTTCAGCTGGGTGGCCAGGGGCTGCGGCCGGGGGGCGCCGGGCACGTGGGCTTCCACCTGGCCGTTCAGCGTCAGCTCGAGCGGAAAGCCGTGCTGCGTTCCCAGGCGGGCACGGGCCTCGTAGCGGCCGTAGGTGCGGAGGTCGGCTTGCAGGACGGCCTGGTGCTGGCGGGTGCCGTCGGCCTCGCCGTAGGTGTAGTCCAGTGCCACCGGGCCCCATTGCCAGGGTGCAGGGCCGTCCAGGGTGACGTGCTGCAGGCGGGCAGTGAGTTGCAGCGCGTGCAACCAGGGCAGCTCCAGTTGTTCGGGCGGTTGCCGCGGTTCGGGAGGCTGTGGGGGGCGGTCGTCGAGCACCCGCAGGTGTTCGGCCGCCAGCAAGTCGATGGTGGCGCGGCGGTGCAGCAGGGCGTCCACCCACATCTGGTTGGGCCACGCCAGCGTCAGGCCTTGGAGTTCGATGTCGAGTCCGTCGCGCTGCCAGCGCAGCCGCTCCACGTGCCCGCCCTGGCGCAGGCTGCCGGAAGCACCTTCGACTGTTAGTGGCCGCTCGCCGGTCTCGGCCTCGGCCAGCCAGTCGGCGGCCCAGTGCAGGGTGTGCGCCAGCGACTGGGGCGTGGCGCTCCAGAACCACGCCGCCAGCACCAAGGCCAGTGCCAGGGCCGCCGTGGCACCCAGCGTCCACGCCAGCGCCCCTGCCAACCAGGCGGTGCCGGTGGCTAGCCAGCCGCCAAGGCGCCGCGGGGGCTCCGGTGGCGGCGGTGGAGGGGCAGTGGGGGGCGTGCTCAAAACGTGAACCCCACGCTCAGGTGGATGCGCCAGCGCCGGCTGTCGAGGCCGTAGGCCAGGTCGGCTTGCAACGGCCCCACGGGGCTGTTGTAGCGCACGCCGGTGCCCACGCCGACCCGCGGGTCCAGGTCGCCGGGCCGGTTGGCCACCGCGCCGGCGTCAAGGAACAGGGTGGACTCCAGCGCGCTGCGCCGCCCGTTGAACCACAGCGGCCGTTGCCATTCGAGGCTGCCCACCGCGAGGTAGCGGCCCGCTTCCACCCCGCCGGTGGCCAGCGGCACGCCGATTTCGCGCAGGGTGTAGCCGCGCACGCTGTTGTCGCCACCCGCCAGGAAGCGCTGCGTGGCGGGCACGGGGCTGTTGTCGCGGCTCCACACCGCGCCCCCTTCCAGCCGCAGCGCCAGGCGGCTCGGCCGTTCGCTGCCGGCGGCCAGTGGCCAGTAGCTTTGCCAGCGGGCTTTGCCCCGCAGGTAGGGGCTGCGTTGCTGTGACAGCGTCACGCCCACGCCCAGCTCCACCGCCAGGCCGTGGCCGCTTTGGGGCGTGGTCGGGTTGTCGAACTGGCGCCGGGTCCAGGCATAGTTGGCGCTCAGGGCCGATTCGGCGTCGCCGCGCAGCCCGGCGTCGGGGTTGTCCACGCGGGAGCGGTCGTACTGCAGGAAAAAGCTGCGATCGAGTTCGCGGCCGTCCTGCGTCTGCCCGAGGCGGAGCTGTTGGCTCAGGGTGAGCAGGGGGTCGTCGCGCTGGCGCTGGAGCTGGGCGCCGGTGATCCAGCGCCAGCCCTTGTCGTCCACCGGCGAACTGAATTCGGTGCCCAGGGTGCGGGCGTCGCGCTCCAGCTGGGCCCGTGTGACGGCACGCCAGTCCAGCCCCGGCACCCGGTGGTGGGTATGCTCCAGACTGAGGCGCGCGCCGTTGTCGGTGCTCACGCCCACGCCGGCCACGATCTTTTGCAGGCGTGCCTCGCGCACCCGCACCTCCACCGGGCTGTGCTCGGGGTCGTCACCGTCGCCCAGCACCACGAAGGCCGATTCGTAGTACCCGCTGTCCACCAGCCGCTGCTGGGCGGCTTGCAGCACCGCCTCGTCGTAGGGCTGCCCCGCCTGCACACCCGCCAGCCGCACCAGCCGCTGGGCCATTTCGGGGTCGTAGCGGCGGGCGCCCCGTACGGTGACCGCGCCAAAGCCGTGCGCAGGGCCGGACGTGATTTCGGCGTACAGGTGGGCGGCGTGGGCTTCGGGGTCGATGTCGGCCAGTGTGGTGCTGAGCTGCGCCCGTGGGTAGCGGTGGGCGGTGAAACCGCGCAGGGCACGCGACTTGGCACTGTCCCAGGCGGACTGGGTGAACGGCTCGCCGGTGGGCAGGCCCCAGTCGGCGTGCAGGCGGGCTCGCTGGGCCGCGGCTTCGGGGCGCGATTGCGCATCGCCCTGCAGCATCAGGTGCACGCTGGCCACGGTGGTGCGGGGGCCGGGCGTAACGCGCACCCGCACCGTGGGGGTGGGGCTCTCGGGCTGCTCCAGTGACACGGCCACCGTGGGGCTGAAGTGCCCCTGCGTGCCCAGCAGGTCGCGCACGTTGGCCTCGGCCTGGGCCACCAGCCGCTCCAGTTCGCCCAGACCCAGGTCGGGCAGGCGCTGGAAACGCCGCAGCTCCAGGTGGCGCCGCAACAGGTCGTCGAACGGCGCGGGCGCATCGATCCTCAGCTCGAACTGGTCGCGATCGGCGAGTTCCAAGTCGGATGCCGCGGGTGCGACAGCGGCGGGTGGGGTGGCCTGCGCCCCAGCCGGCCAAGGCCATGCCAGCAGCAGCGCCAGCAGGCCGGCCAGCGCCTGGCGGTTCACTTGGTCAGCGCCCGCATCGCCTCCTCCAGCCCCTTGAGCGTCAGCGGGTACATGCGCTGGCCCATCAGCTGCTGGACGATGGCGATGCTCTGGCGGTACTGCCACACGCCCTGCGGTTCCGGGTTGATCCAGGCGAACTTGGGGAAGGCGTGGGTGAGGCGCTGCAGCCACTCGGCGCCGGCCTCTTCGTTGTTGTATTCAACGCTGCCGCCGGGCTGGAGGATTTCGTAGGGGCTCATGGTGGCATCGCCCACGAAGATGAGCTTGTAATCCTTGTTGTACTTGCGGATCACGTCCCAGGTCTCGAACTTTTCGGCGTAGCGGCGGCGGTTGTTCTTCCACACGTAGTCGTAGACGCAGTTGTGGAAGTAATAAAACTCCAGGTGTTTGAATTCGTTCTTGGCCGCGGAAAAGAGTTCCTCCACCCGCTGGATGTGCTCGTCCATGGTGCCGCCCACATCCATGAGCAGCAGCACCTTCACGTTGTTGTGCCGCTCGGGCACCATGCGGATGTCGAGCCAGCCGGCGTTGGCGGCGGTGGCGCGGATGGTGTCGGGGAGGTCGAGCTCCAGCTCGTGGCCCTCGCGGGCAAACTTGCGCAGGCGGCGCAGCGCCATCTTGATGTTGCGCGTGCCCAGTTCCTGGGTGTCGTCGTAGTCGCGGTAGGCGCGCTGTTCCCACACCTTCACCGCGCTCTTGTTGCCCCCCTTGCCGCCTATGCGGATGCCCTGCGGGTTGTGCCCGCCGTGGCCAAAAGGCGATGTGCCGCCGGTGCCGATCCACTTGCTGCCGCCCTCGTGGCGTTCCTTCTGCTCTTCCAGACGCTTTTTCAGCGTCTCCATCAGCTCGTCCCAATCCATTTTGGGCGCGTTGGCCTTTTGCTCGTCGGACAGCAGGCGCTCCAGCTCCTTGCGCAGCCAGTCGGCGGGAATTTCCTTGGTGAAATCGGCGAGCATTTCCACGCCCTTGAAATAGGCGGCAAAGGCGCGGTCGAACTTGTCGAAGTGCTTTTCGTCCTTCACCAGCGCGGTGCGCGCCAGGAAGTAGAAGTCGTCCAGCGTGCAGGCGTCGGGGTTGCGCGGGCCCACCACGTCCTGTTTCAGGCAGTCCAGCAGCGTCAGGAACTCCTTGACGGACACGGGCAGCTTGGCGGCGCGCAGGGTGTAGAAAAAGTCGATCAGCATGTCTGGCTCCGCTTGTCAGCCCAGGCCCCGCCGTTGGAGCAGGTACTGCAGCTGTGCCTTGGCCTCGGGCCATTCACCGCGGCGCATGCTGTACATGACGGTGTCGCGGATGGTGCCGTCGCGGCGCAGGGCGTGGCCCCGGATCACGCCGTCCTTCTGGGCGCCCAGGCGCTCAATGGCCCGCTGCGAGGCGAAGTTGAAGTTGTCGGTGCGCCAGCCCACCACGTGGCAGTCCAGCGCCTCGAACGCGTGCGCCATGAGCAGCAGCTTGCACACGGTGTTGACGTGGGTGCGCTGGTGGCTGCGGGCGTACCAGGTGTAGCCGATTTCCAGTCGCCGCACGGCGGGCACGATGTCGTGGTAACTGGTGCAGCCCAGCACCTGGCCGGTGCTGCTGGCGGTGACGGCAAAGGCGAAGCGGTGCCCCGCCTCGCGCGCGGCCAGCGCCTCTTCGATGTAGCGCCGGGTGTGTTCCGGTTCGGGCACCGAGGTGACGCGCAGCGTCCACAGCTCGCCATCGGCCGCCGCGGCCTTCAGGCCGGCTTCGTGGTCCAGCGCCAGCGGCACCAGCGTGACGCCGTGTGCACTGAGGGTGACGGGGGCCACGAAAGCCATGGTGCTCGGTCCGTCAGCGGTTGCGCTGGTTCATGAACACCAGCTTCTCGAACAGGGTGATGTCCTGCTCGTTTTTCAGCAGAGCGCCCACCAGTGGCGGCACGCTCACCTTGTTGTCGGCGCTCTGCAGGGCCTCGAGCGGAATGTCTTCGGCCATGAGCAGTTTGAGCCAGTCCAGCAGCTCACTGGTGGAGGGTTTTTTCTTCAGCCCCGGCAGGTTGCGGATGTCGAAGAACGTCTTCATGGCCGACGTGAGCAGCTCGTCCTTCAGACCGGGGAAGTGCACGTCCACGATCTGCTTCATCGTGGTGGCATCGGGGAACTTGATGTAGTGGAAGAAGCAGCGGCGCAGGAAGGCGTCGGGCAGCTCTTTTTCGTTGTTGGAGGTGATGAACACCAGCGGCCGGTGCTTGGCCCGGATGAGCTGCTTGGTCTCGTAGCAGTAGAACTCCATGCGGTCGAGTTCGCGCAGCAGGTCGTTGGGGAATTCGATGTCGGCCTTGTCGATCTCGTCGATCAGCAGCGCCACCGGCTCCTCGGCCGTGAAGGCCTGCCACAGAACGCCCTTGACGATGTAGTTCTGGATGTCCTTGACGCGGTCGTCGCCGAGCTGGCTGTCGCGCAGTCGGCTCACCGCGTCGTACTCGTACAGGCCCTGCTGCGCCTTGGTGGTCGACTTGATGTGCCACTGCAGCAGCGGCATTTTGAGTGCTTGCGAGACCTCTTCGGCCAGCATGGTCTTGCCGGTGCCGGGCTCGCCCTTGACGAGCAGCGGGCGCTTCAGCTGGATGGCCGCGTTGACCGCGAGCATCAGGTCCTGGGTGGCGACGTAGTTCTGGGAGCCGGTGAATTTCATGGGCGCGGCAGTCAGGGTTGGTACGGAGGTGCGAGTCTATATAATCGCGCGTTGATTTTTGTCAAACGTCCATCTGATTGTGCTTGCAAAATGAAACAACCGCTGACCTCTCTGCTGAAAACCGTTGTCGCCAGCGCGACCGTTGCCTTGTCGTTCGGCGCTGCGGCGCAGGTCACCGGTGATGTGAAAGCGGGCGAATCCAAGGCCGCCATGTGCATCGGCTGCCACGGCATTCCGGGCTACCAGAACAGCTTCCCGGAAATCCACAAGGTGCCCAAGATCTCGGGCCAGACCGACAAGTACATTGCCGCTGCCCTGGTGGCCTACCAGAAGGGTGAGCGCAAGCACCCCAGCATGCGCGGCATTGCGGGCTCGCTGTCTGAGCAGGACATTGCCGACCTGGCCGCGTTCTACGCCGCCCACAACCCCGGCGTGACCGCCCCCGAAACGGTGAAGGAGCCGAGCGCTGTCGTCAAGGCCCTGCTCGACAAAGGTGCCTGCGTGTCTTGCCACGGCGCCAACTTCAGCAAGCCGATCGACCCGAGCTACCCCAAGATCGCCGGCCAGCATGCCGACTACCTGTACGTGGCCCTCAAGTCGTACACGGTCGAAAACAACAACGTGGTGGGCCGCGCCAACCCCATCATGGGCGGCATCGCCAAGCAGTTCACGCTGGCCGAACTCAAGCAGATGGCCAACTACCTCGGCTCCATCGAGGGTGAGCTGGCCACCAAGCCGCAATCGCGCTTCCGCTGAGCCGGTTTGCGCTGACCCGACGCCGGCCGCTGGCCGGCGTTTTTGTGTCCGGAGCAGGCGGTTCGCGCGGGTAAGATAAGTCCCCTCAATGTTCAGGGAGACCACACCGCCACAGGTTCATCCGCCATGCGCCGTCGACTTCACCCTTTTCTCCATGCTTGCCTCTCCCTGCCCAAGCTCCGTCCGTGGCTGGGGGTGCTGGCCTGCACAGCCCTCGGGGCCCATGCGGAAGTCGCGCTGACCGAGGGTGACTTTTTCGAGCCCGTGCCGGTGGTGCTGACGGTGACGCGTCTGGCCCAGCCCCTGAGCGACACGCCGGGTGCGGTCACGGTCATCGACCGCGAGACGATTCGCCGCTCGGGCGCCCGCAACCTGGCCGAGGTGCTGCGGCTGGTGCCGGGCTACCTGGTGTCGGGCTACAACGGGGCCAACCCGGTGGCGGCCTACCACGCACCCATCGACGACTTCGGCACCCGCAACTTGGTGCTGGTGGACGGCCGTTCGCTGTATTCCTCCACCTACCTCGGTGGCACAAACCGTGGGATGGCGTCTGTGGCGGTCGAGGAGGTGGAGCGCATCGAAGTGCTGCGTGGTTCCAACTCGGCGGCCTACGGGGCCAACGCGTTGTTTGGCGTCATCAACATCATCACGCGCCACGCGCTCGACACCGTGGGGCGCAGCGTGAGCGTGACGCGGGGCCAGGCCGGCATTGCCGACGCGCACGTGCGCCTGGGCTGGGGCGACGCCACTGCCGCGCAACGGCTGAGCTTGTCGCACCGCAGCGACACCGGGTACGCCTTCGTCAACGACGATACGCGCCAGACCTCGCTCAAGTGGCGGGGCGATTTCCAGTGGTCGTCCGGTGTGGATGTGACCTTGCAGGCGGGTGTGACCGACAGCCGGTTGGGGGAGGGAGAGCCGGGCCAGCCGGGCAACCCGATGCGCACAGTGGCTTTCCGCAACCGTTTCCTGAGCGCGCAGGGCATCCATCGCTTGACGGGCGACGAACAGTTCAAGTGGTCGGCGTCGTGGGACGAAGACCGCAACCGGGACACGTTTGTCAGCTGGGAGCTCGGCGTGCCCGTGGTGGTGGGTTCCAGCTTTGACGACCGGCGGCTCAACCTTGAGTTTCAGCACCAGATGCCCCTGACCGACACCCTGCGCTGGGTCTGGGGTGCGGGCTGGAAGGAAGACAGCGCGGTGTCGCCCCAGTTGTTCAATACGTCTCAGCGCGTGCGCAACCGTGAGACGCGCGCGTTTGCCAATGCGGAGTGGCGTTTTGCCGAGCGCTGGTTGCTGAACGCGGGGCTCTTTGTGGGTGACGACGAGAGCACGGGCACCTATGCAGCGCCCCGGCTCATGTTCAACTACCAGTGGCTACCCGATCACACCCTGCGGTTTGGCGTCTCACAGGCTAAGCGCCCCCCAACCTTGACTGAGCAGCGGGGTGATGTCCGTGTGTCGATTCCTTTGCTGTTACCGTATCCATTGCCTTTGCTGCAGTCTCGCCAACTCGTGAGGCCTGAACGGTTGTCGAGCCACGAGGTGAGCTACTACGGCCGCTGGCCTGCGTCGCAGCTCAGTCTGGATGTCAGGGCGTACGAGGAGCGGTTGTCGGGGCAAGTGGGATCGCAGCGGCAACTGGATCGACCGATCTATTTCCCTTGGGATGTCACCAAGTCCGACCCGTATTATGCCGAAGAGCTGATAAATGGCACCGGACTGCAGGTCCGAGGCATCGAATACCAGCTGGCGTGGGAGCCGCACCCGGGCACTAAGCTGTTGCTCAACCAATCGTTCAGCCGTCTGACGCGGCCATCGGCGCCCACTCCGGAAAAGGCCGTCGAACGCCTGCCTCCCAGCCAGCTGACCACCATCGCCTGGCTGCAGCAATTGCCTCAGCAGTGGGATTTCACCTTGCTCTACTACGGCCGCAGCAGCATGACCTGGCGCACCCCCGACGCCCGCCTGCCGAATGCCCATCGGGTTGACGCCCGGCTGGCCAGGGCGTTTCGGTTGGGGGATGCTAGAGCGGATGCAGCCCTCACGGTCCAGGCCCTCAACGGCGACCAGGTGGAGTTCACCACCAAGGCCCCCTCGGTGTTCACCCGGCGTGCATTTGCCACGCTCTCAATGGAGTTCTGAGCTGAAAGCCACACGCCGCCGCCTTTTTCACACGGCCGCCGGCTTGTGGATGGCGGTGCTTGGCGGTGCTTGGGCGCGTCAACCAACGGTCGAGCTGTGGTCCTCTGACAGCGGCGGGCTGTACGCCGAGATGGCAGCCCTGCTGCAGCGCGACACGGCTGATCTTCCGCTGGACTGGGCCGATGCAGAGGATGGAGGCAGCGAATCGAGCCCACTGCCGGCGTTGGTGGTCACCCTGGGTGCCAAGGCCCTGCGGGAGGCCGCCCTGCGTGCCCACCAGAAGCCGGCCTGGGGCCAGGTGCCAGTGCTCGCCGCGTTGCTGCCGCAGTCGGCCCAGCGCTCGATGCCGCACCCTTTGCCCAGGGGTTCGTCGGCCATCTGGCTCGACCAGCCGGTGGAGCGGTGGATGGAGCTGTTGCGCCAGGCCTTGCCACAGCGCCGCCGCATCGGCGTGCTGCTGGGGGCTGAATCGCTGGCGGTCGAACCCGTCTTGGTGCGTGCTGCAGCCGCCCGTGGCCTGGAGCTCGTCCGGGGCGTGGTCCGTTCACCGGCCGACGAGCTCTACCCGGCGCTGCGCACGGTGTTGCAGCGGGCTGACGTGCTGCTCGCCTTGCCCGATCCTCAGCTGTTCGGGGCCGATGCCCTGCAGAACATCCTGATCGCGTCGTACCGCCAGCGGGTGCCCATGGTGAGCTATTCGGCCGCCCACGTGCGGGCCGGCGCCACCTTGGCCTTGCACACCCCCATCGAACAGGTGTCGCTGCAAGTCGCCTCGGCACTGAGGGCGTTTGCCAGCGGCCGTGGGCTGCCCGCGCCACAGGCTGCCCAGGGGTTTGCGGTGGCTGTCAACACACAAGTGGCCCGCTCGCTCGGGCTCGATATGCGCAGCGCCAGTGAACTGGAAGCTGCTGTGCGCCGTCAGGAGGGACGCACATGACCATGATGAAACAGCAGGCCTTCGGCATCCGCCTGAGGTTGTGGCTGGCAGCCGCCTTGCCCGCCGTGATGGTGGTGCTGATGCTGTTGTTCGGCTTTCTGGAGCGCCACAGCCGCGAACTCACCCTGGCCCTGAGCGACCGCGCCCAGATCGCGTCGGTCCAATTGGGGGGGGCGGCCGAGTTTGCCTTGTTTGCCGGCGACGGCCAGACCCTGGCCCGGCTGGTGGAAGCGGCCATGGCCGGGGACCCGCAGCTGCGGGGCGTGGCGGTGTATCCGCGCGACCCTGATCGGCGGCACATCGCCGGCAAGCTCTCCTACCCCTTGCCCGATTTCACCGACGACAACCTGCTGCGCATCACCTCCGAAAACCTGTTGGTCATACACCCGGTGTACCTGACCTTGCTGCCCACCGACGACCTCTACCAGGTGCCAGAAGCGGCCGGGCGCAGCCAGAAAAAGGGCCAGCTCATGGGGCACGTGGTGATGGAGTTCAACCTGGACACCCTCAAACACCAGAAGCGCGACCTGCTGCTCTGGGCGATGGCGGTGACGGCGCTCGCCCTGGTGCTGGCGGCGGTGGTCGCGTCGTTCATCGCGTCGAGTGTGACCGCGCCGCTCAACGGCGTCAGCGTCGTGGTGGGCCGCATTGCGGCCGGCGACCTCGGTGCACGGGTGGGCTTGGAGGACGCCGGGGTGATGGAGCCGCTGGCTTTGGGGGTCAACCTCATGGCCGAACGCGTTGCCCTCAACCAGGAAGAGCTGCGTGAACAGGTGCAGCGTGCCACCCGAGAATTGCGCCGGCAGAAGGACGCCGCAGAAATGGCCGCCCGCGTCGATCCGCTGACCGGCGTTTTCAGCCGCCGCGCCTTCAACGAGGCGGCAGAAACGGAAATGCAGCGGGCGCTGCGCTACGGCCAGCCCCTGTCGCTGATCATGGTGGACATTGACCACTTCAAGCAGGTCAACGACACCTACGGGCACACCACCGGCGACTCGGTGCTGGCCAGTTTTGCAGCGACCCTGGCGCAGGAGGTGCGCGAAGTGGACGTGATTGGCCGGCTGGGCGGGGAGGAGTTTGCGGTGCTGCTGCCCAACACCGACGTGACCGAGGCGCTGCGCGTGGCCGAGCGCATGCGGTTGGCGGTGGCCAGCGGCAACCTGCAAGCCGATGGGGAGTTGCTGCGCTACACCGCCAGCTTCGGCGTGGCGGCGTTTGACCCGCGCGAACTCAGTCTCAACCGCTTCATCGACCGGGCCGACGCGGCGCTCTACGAGGCCAAGCGGTCTGGACGCAACCGGGTGGAGCTGGCGCCGGCCCTGCCGGCCTGAGCGGGCTTCAGCCCAGCCGTGCGCGGTGCCGTTCGATCTGCGCCTGCACCTGGGCGGGCGCGGTGCCACCCAGGGTATTGCGGGCGTTCAGCGAGCCGCGCAGGCTCAGGCATTCGTACACGTCTTTCTCGATCAGCGGGTGGAAGCCCTGCAGCACCGCCAGCGGCAGTTCCGACAGGTCGCAGGCGTGGCTGGTGGCGGCCTTCACGGCGTGAGCGACCGTTTCGTGCGCGTCGCGGAAGGGCACGCCCTTCTTCACCAGGTAGTCGGCCAGGTCGGTGGCGGTGGCGTAGCCCTTGAGTGCCGCCTGCTCCATCGCCTCGCGGTTCACGGTGATGCCACCTTCCTTCTGCCCGGTGGCGGGGTTCAGTTGGCCGCCGATCATCTCGGCGAAGATGCGCAGCGTGTCCTTCAGGGTGTCCACCGTGTCGAACAGCGGTTCCTTGTCTTCCTGGTTGTCCTTGTTGTAGGCCAGGGGCTGGCCTTTCATCAGCGTGATCAGGCCCATCAGGTGGCCCACCACCCGGCCGGTCTTGCCGCGCGCCAGTTCGGGCACGTCGGGGTTCTTCTTCTGCGGCATGATGGAGCTGCCGGTGGTGAAGCGGTCGGCGATCTTGATGAAGCCGAAGTTCTGGCTCATCCAGATGATGAGCTCTTCGCTCAGGCGGCTGATGTGCACCATCGTCAGCGACGCGGCGGCGGTGAATTCGATGGCGAAGTCGCGGTCGCTCACGCCGTCCAGGCTGTTCTGGCACACCTGGGCCACGCCGTGCTCGTCCACCATGCCCAGGGTGCGGGCCACGCGCTCGCGGTCCAGCGGGTAGGTGGTGCCGGCCAGCGCGGCGCTGCCCAGCGGCAGGCGGTTGGTGCGGCGGCGCACGTCGGCCATGCGCTCGGCATCGCGGGCGAACATTTCCACGTAGGCCAGCAAGTGGTGGCCAAAGCTCACCGGTTGGGCCACCTGCAGGTGGGTGAAGCCGGGCAGGATCACGTCCACGTTGCGGGCGGCAATCTCCACCAGGGCCTTCTGCAGGTCGGTCAGCAGGCCGCCAATCAGGTCGATTTCGCCGCGCAGCCACAGGCGCACGTCGGTGGCCACCTGGTCGTTGCGGCTGCGGCCGGTGTGCAGGCGCTTGCCGGCGTCGCCCACCAACTGGGTCAGGCGGGCCTCGATGTTCAGGTGCACGTCTTCCAGGTCCAGCTTCCATTCGAACGTGCCGGATTCGATTTCCTGCGTGATCTGCGCCATGCCGCGCTGGATGGCGGCCAGGTCGTCGGCGCTGATGATGCCCTGCGCCGCCAGCATGTCGGCGTGCGCCAGGCTGCCGGCGATGTCGGCCTGCCACAGGCGCTTGTCGAAGAACACGCTGGCGGTGTAGCGCTTGACCAACTCGCTCATCGGTTCCGAAAACAGAGCGGACCAGGCCTGGGATTTGGTGTCGAGTTGGTTCTGGGACATGGTGTGGACTGGCCGGTTGCCCGTGGCAACGGCAAAATGGATGACGAAAGGGCGCCGTGGCGCAAGCCTGCCATTTTATCGGGCTGGCCCCGGCCAGGCCCGTGAACCCGAAGGGAGTTTCCATGACGATGCGCATCCTGATCGTGGACGACGAGCCGCTGGCGCGCTCGCGCCTGCGCGACCTGTTGTCCGATTGCCCGTTGCCGGCCGGCATGGCGGGCCTGAGCGTGGACGAGGCCAGCCACGCGGTGCAGGCGATGGAGCAGCTGCAGCACCGCCCGTGGGACGTGGTGCTGCTCGACATCCATATGCCCGGGATGGACGGGTTGTCGCTGGCCCGCCATCTGCAGGCCTTGCCCGAGCCGCCTGCGGTGGTGTTCGTCACGGCGCACGCCGAGCATGCGCTGGAGGCGTTCGAACTGGCCGCGGTGGACTACCTAACCAAGCCGGTGCGCCTGCAACGGCTGCAGCAAGCGCTAGAGAAAGCTTGGCGCTGGCGGGGGCAACAGGCCGCGGCCCAGGTTTCGGACGCCGATTTCCTGCTCATCCACGACCGGGGCCGCACCGAACGGGTGCCTCTGGACGATGTGGTGTACCTCAAGGCGGAGCTCAAGTACGTCACGGTGCGCACGCCCCAGCGCAGTCACATCTACGACGGCTCGCTGCACGAGCTGGAGCAGGCACACGGTCCGCGCTGGCTGCGCGTGCACCGCAACGCGCTGGTCGCGCGGCAACGCATCCGGGCGCTCGAGCGGGGCGGCGAGCCGGGCCCGCCCGCCGACGGCATGGCCGGCGCCTTCGATGGCGCCGATGGCTGGTGGCTGCGCCTGGACGGCGTGGCGGAGCGGGTGGCGGTGTCGCGCCGCCAGCTCGCCCTGGTCAGGGACGCCCTGGCCCAGGGGGCGTGCTAGCATCGCCCGCTTGTGTCTTACCCCATGGAATAACCCGTGTCCGATCCCGCTGCCGCCTTGAATCTCACCATTGCCACCCGCGAAAGCCGCCTGGCCTTGTGGCAGGCCGAGCACGTGCGTGACCTGCTGCAGTCGCAGGGCCACCGGGTCGCGTTGCTGGGCATGACCACCAAAGGCGACCAGATCCTCGACCGGGCGCTGAGCAAGGTGGGGGGCAAGGGCCTGTTTGTCAAAGAGCTGGAAGTGGCGCTGGAAGAAGGGCGCGCCGATCTGGCGGTGCACTCCCTCAAGGACGTGCCCATGGAGCTGCCCGAGGGCTTCGAGCTCGCCTGCGTGATGGAGCGCGAAGATCCGCGCGACGCCTGGGTGTCGCCGCACTGCGCGGGCCTGGCCGACCTGCCGCCGGGTGCGGTGGTGGGCACCTCCAGCTTGCGCCGTGTGGTGCTGCTGCGCGACATGCTGCAGCGCCTGGGCCGCGACGACGTGCGCATCGAGCCGCTGCGCGGCAACCTCGACACCCGCCTGCGCAAGCTCGACGAAGGGCAGTACCACGCCATCGTGCTGGCAGCCGCTGGGCTCAAGCGGCTCGGCCTGGCGCAGCGCATCCGCTGCGTCTTCGAGCCGTCTGAAATGCTGCCTGCCGCCGGGCAGGGGGCGCTGGGCATTGAGGTGCGGGCGGTGAGGGCCGAGGTGCGCGACGCGCTGGCGCCGCTGGCCCACCGGCCTACCTGGTGGATGGTGGCCGCTGAGCGCGCGGTGTCCCGCGCCATGGGGGGCAGCTGCTCGATGCCGCTGGCCGCGTTTGCCACCTGGCTGGGCGACCCCTGGGCCGACACGCCGCACCTGCGGCTGGAAGCTGCCTGGGGCGATCCCGAAGGCCGCACACCCGTGGTGCGGGTGCAGGCCGACACCCCGGTGGCTTCCCTGGCCGAGGCCGACGCACTGGGCGTGCGGGTGGCGGGCCTGTTGCGGGCCGGTGGTGCGCCGGGGCCCGACACGGGCGCATGACCCGCGTCATCGTCACCCGGCCGGCCCACGAGGCCACAGCGTGGGCGCAGACCCTGGCCGCGGCGGGCCACGCGGTCCAGGTGCTGCCCCTCATCGAGATCGGGCCTGCCCCCGACCCTGACGCGCTGATACGCTGCCGGCAGGCGCTGGCGCGGTACGACGCGGCCATGTTCGTGAGCGCCCAGGCTGTGCGAGCATTCTGGGCCGCCCCCGGCCCGGCGCCGCAGGCTGTGCCCGCCTTGCGTTGCTGGGCGCCCGGCCCCGGCACGGCCCGGGCGCTGCAGGCCGCGGGTGTGCCGCTGGCACAGATCGACGCGCCGTTGGCCGACGCGGCCCAGTTCGATTCCGAGGCGCTCTGGGCGGTGGTGGGCCGCCAAGTCGGCCCGGGCCACCGGCTGTTGCTGGTGCACGGTGTTTCGACCGACGGACACGTGGGCCGTGACTGGCTGCTCGCCCAGTGCGAGGCGGCAGGTGGGACCGCGCAGCGCTGCGCCGCGTACCAACGCTGCGCGCCGCAACTGACCACGGCGGATTGCGAACGGGTGCAAGCCGGGGTGGGCGAGGGCGCGTGGTGGCTGTTCAGCAGTTCCGAAGCGGTGCAGCACCTGGCCCGGGCCTGTCCGGCGGTAGACTGGTCCGCCGCACGGGCGCTGGTCACCCATCCCCGCATCGGGGCCGCCGCGGCCCGGCTCGGTTTTGGCGTGGTGTGCGACACCCGCCCCGCCTTGCCCGACGTGCTCCAGACCCTAGAATCGCTGCATTGACCATGTCCACTCCAGACACCCCCCCCACCCCCGATCCAGCCGCCGCGCCGGCCGGGCCTGCGCCGCAGCCTGCAGCCGCACCTGCCCGCGGGGTGGGTGCGACGGTGGCCTGGGTGGCCCTGTTGCTGGCGGCGGCGTCGCTGGCGGCGGGCGTCGCCCTGTGGCAACGCCTGTCCAAGACCGAAGAGGAAATGGCCCGCCGCGGCACCGACACCCTGGCCGAGGCCGCGGCCGCCCGTACCCTGGCCGCCCAGGCCGACGCCCAGGCCAAAGACCTTCAGGCCCGGTTGGGCGTGGCAGAAATCCGCCTGTCCGAAGTGACCTTGCAACGCAGCCAGCTCGAGGAGCTGATGCTGAGCGTGTCGCGTTCGCGCGACGACAGCCTGGTGCAGGACATCGAGTCGGCCATCCGCCTGGCCATCCAGCAGAGCCAGCTCACTGGCAGCACACAGCCGCTGATTTCGGCCCTGCAGGGGGCGGAGCAGCGCATCGAACGGGCTGCGCAGCCTCGCCTCAACCCGGTGCAACGCGCCATCGCCCGGGACATCGAGCGCATCCGGGCCGCTTCGCTGGTTGACGTGCCGACGCTGGCCGCCAGTCTCGACGGCACCGTGCGCCAGCTCGACGAATTGCCGCTGCGCAACGGCCTGCCCACGGTGACCACCACCCCGGTTCCTGAGGCGGCTTCTGCCCCAGACAGCCCTGCCGCGACAGTGGCCGCCACTGGGGCTGCCGCTGGGGGCACCAATGCCCCGGCCGACGAAGCCGGGACTGCCCCGGCAGAGGTTGAGGCGTCGGCCTGGGAGCAGGCGTGGTCACGCTTCAACGCTTGGCGCAGCAGCACCGCTGCCCGCTGGTGGGCCCAATTCCGGCAGGGCACGGCCGACCTGGTCCGGGTCAGCCGCATTGACCAGCCCGAGGCGGCGCTGCTGTCGCCCGAACAGTCCTATTTCCTGCGCGAAAACCTCAAGCTGCAGCTGCTCAATGCCCGGCTGGGTTTGCTGGCGCGCCAGTTCGACACCGCTCGCGCCGACGTGCAGACCGCCCGAACCCTGGTGGAGCGTTATTTCGATCCGGCGGCCCCATCCACACGGCTCGTGCTGCAGACCCTCACCCAGCTCCAGCAGGACCTGCGCCAGGAATCCCTGCCTCGGCCCGATGACACCCTGGCCGCCCTGACGGTGGCCGCCGGCGGCCGCTGAGTCCATGGGAGTGCAAGGCATGAAGGGTGTGTTCTGGTTCCTCTTCCTGGCGGGTCTGGCAGTGGCCTTGGCCACGCTGGTGGGCGACAACGCGGCCACGGTGACCGTGTTCTGGCACCCTTATCGGGTGGACCTCTCGTTCAACCTGGTGCTGTTCGCGCTGGTGGCCGGATTCGTGTTGCTGCACCTGGCCTTGCGTGGGGTGGCGCTGTTGCGCAGTCTGCCCGAACAGGCGCACCGCTGGCGGGCCAGCCAGATGGAGCGTGCGGTGTACGCCCAGGTGCTCGATGCGCTGGCCTACCAGCTCTCGGGCCGCTTCGTGCGTGCCCAAGGCGCCGCCGAGCAGGCCCTGGCGCTGCTGCGCGACATGGCGCCGGACGCCCCGGCCCACCGCGCCCAGATCGAAACCCTGGCCAGCCTGCTGGCCGCCGAAGCCGCCCATGCCCTGGGCAACGCCGATCGCCGCGACACCCACCTTGACCGCGCGGTCGCGCCCGACCAACCGTCCGAAGCGGCACCGGCCCGCGAGGGGGCCCTGTTGCGTGCAGCGTCTTGGGCGCTCGAGGCGCGTGACCCCGAGGCCGCCCAGCGCTGGTTGTCTGAGCTCCCGCAGGGCGTGGCCCGCCGCATCCAGGCGGTTCGCCTGCGCCTGCGTCTGGCCCAGTTGCGGCACGACACGGCGGGCGCCATCGACATGGTGCGTCTGCTCACCAAGCACCGTGCCTACACCCGTGAGGCTGCCGACTCCCTGCTGCGCGGCCTGCTGCACGACGCCCTGCGCGACACCCATGACCGGGGCCAGCTCCAGCGCTTCTGGCAGGACCTGGACAGCCACGAACGGCACAACCCCGACCTGGCCTTGGCCGTGCTGGAGCGCTGGCAACGCCTGGGCGCAGAGGCTGGAGCAGAGCCGGGTGCAGAAGCGACGGCCAACAGCGACCGCCTGGTGCAGGACGCGTTGCGGCACGTCTGGAAGGGCTACGATGCGCTGTCCGAGTCCAAGCGGCACCGGCTCATCCTCTGGCTCGAGGTGGCCCTGCCGCAGCTCGATCCGCAGTGGCTGTCGCAGGTGGAAGATGCGCAGCGTGCTCACCCCAACGACGCCGGGCTGCAGTACCTGGCGGGCCAGGCCTGCCTGCAGCGCGAGCTGTGGGGCCGTGCGGCCTTCCTGTTGGAGCAGGCCAGCCGCACGCTCAAGGACACCGAATTGCTGCGCCGCACCTGGCGCGGTCTTGCACGCCTGGCCGAAGAACGTGGCGATGCCCCCGCCGCGCAGGCCGCCTGGAAAAAAGCCGCGCTGGTCTGAGCG
>Ga0208242_100258_pt1 | contig 54428 bp, 51 predicted proteins | sample SubbioAug_CSW13A_FD_184825 | JGI IMG/M metagenome (GOLD analysis project Ga0208242, IMG submission 184825) | Serpentinite rock and fluid subsurface biosphere microbial communities from McLaughlin Reserve, California, USA - CR12Aug_CSW13A (SPAdes) | ecosystem: Environmental > Terrestrial > Deep...
GGGCAGGCACCGCGCCTGGCAGCGCACTGGGGCCGCCGGCCCCGTCTGGGGCGCCGCCGGTCTGCTGCGCGAGCTGGCGTTCGATCATTTCGCTCAGCCCACCGGGCAGGCCGGTCATCTGCACCGCCCACTGCTCGTCGAGCAGTTGCGAGCCCAGATCGCCGCCCTCGTTGTCCATCAGGCCGCTTTTCATGGTGGCCTCGCGCATGCTCTTGAGCAACTCCTTCATGAAGAGCGCTTCGAACTGGCGGGCGGTTTCCTTGATGGCCGCACGGGCGTCGCGCCCGGCCAGGCTGTTGAGCGAGTCGAGCGACTTGGCATCGACGGCCAACCCGTGCGCGTTCGCCATCGACAGGGTGGAGGCCGGCTGCAGCGACATGTCAGATCACCTCCAGGTCGGCCTTGAGCGCCCCCGCCGCCTTCAAGGCCTGCAGGATGGCGATCAGGTCTTGTGGCGTTGCGCCCAGGGCGTTGAGCGCCTTGACCACGTCGCCCAGCTGCGCCGAAGCCTCCATCTGGATCAAGGCCCCACCCTGCTGGCTGACCTGGATGTCGGCTTTTTCGGTGACCACCGTCTGCGCACCCGGCGGGGCAAACGGCCCCGGTTGGCTGACCTGGGGCGTGGACGAAATGCTGACCGACAGGTTGCCATGCGCCACCGCGCTGCTGCCCAGCGTCACGGTCTGGTTCATCACCACCGAGCCGGTGCGCGAATTCACCACCACCTTGGCCGCTGGGCGCGGGATGTCGAGCGGCAGCTCCTCGATGTCGGCCAGGAACGCCACCCGGGCGTTCGGGTCCTGGGGTGCGCGCACCCGCACCGTGCGCCCGTCGAGCGCCTGCGCGGCCCCCTCGCCCATGGCCCGGTTGATGGACTCCGCCACGCGGCGGGCGGTCTGGAAATCGGCCGCATTCAGGTTGAGGTCGAGGTGCTCACCGAGCAGGAACGGCGTCGGCACGGTGCGCTCGACCTGCGCCCCGGCCGGGATGCGACCGGCACTGAGGTGGTTGATGGTGACGCTGCTGCCACCGGCCGAAGCGCCTGCACCACCGACCAGCAGGCTGCCCTGCGCCAGCGCATACACTTGGCCATCCACGCCGCGCAGCGGTGTGGTGATGAGCGTGCCGCCGCGCAGCGACTTGGCATTGCCCACCGACGAAACCGTCACGTCCACGAACTGGCCCGGGCGGGCAAAGGCGGGCAGCTGAGCCGTCACCAGCACCGCCGCCACGTTCTTGGGCTGGAAGTTGGCCCCGGGCGGGAGCGTCAGGCCCATCTGTTGCAGGTAGTTCTGCAGGCTCTGGCCGGTCAGCGGCATCTGGGACGACTGGTCGCCCGTGCCGTCGAGTCCGACGACCAGGCCATAGCCGGTCAGCTGGTTGCTACGCACCCCCTGCACCGCCGCCACGTCCTTGATGCGCGACGCCTGGGCAACCGCAGGGCCCCAGGGGCCGGCCAGCAGACAGCAGGCCAGCAGTGCGAGAGTTCGGGAAAAAGAAGAGGCAATTCGGTTCATAAGGGGTCCTTCCAGTCACGCCGCCCACCCGGGCAACGCAACACGTACCGCATGAACCGATTGTGGGAAAACTTTAGAACGGCAAAAGCGTCAAAAAGAACCGGGAAAGCCAGCCAAATGTCTGCGCATCGGCCTGGGCCCCGCGGCCGCGCGAGAGCACGCGCACGTTGGCCACCTGGGTGGACTGCACGGTGTTGCCCGGCCGGATGGTGCGTGGGTCCACCGTGCCCGAGAACTGCAGCACGTCCACGTTCTGGTTCACGCCAATCTGCTTCTCGCCCACCACCAGCAGGTGGCCGTTGGGCAGCACGTCGGTCACCACCGCGGTGATGTTGCCGGAGAAGGTGTTGGTGGCCTGGGTGGCACCGTCACCGGTGAAGGAGTTGTTGCTGGAGGCGCCGGCATTCAACCGCCCCAGCGAGCTTTCCTTGAGGAAGGGAAATGCGGACACACTGGCTCCCAGCTCCGACTCCCGGCTCACGTTGGACGACGACTGTTGCGAGGCCGACAGCCGCTCGGTGATCTGCACCGTGATCGTGTCGCCCACCAGCCGGGCGCGGTGGTCCTCAAAGCCGGGGCGGAAACTGGTCGCGTTGTACAGGCTGCCGCTCAGGGGTTCGGGCGCGGTGGCACGGGCCTGCGGGTAGTCGAGCTTCTCGGGCGCCTTGGCCAGGTCCACGTCGGGGATTTGCGACAGCGAGGCGCAGCCAGTGGCCAGCAGGGCGACCAGACCACTCAGGCACCAGGCGGCCGGGCGGTGGGTGTGGCGGTTGGCGGGGGCGATGGACATCTCAACTCCAGCGTCGGGGCGGTTCAGGCGTCAGCTTCAGAGCTGGGCCAGGCGTTGCAGCATCTGGTCCGAGGTCTGGATGGCCTTGGAATTCATTTCGTAGGCGCGCTGGGTCTGGATCATGTTGACCAGCTCCTGCACCACGTTCACGTTGGAGCTCTCGAGGTAGCCCTGCAACACCGGACCCAGCCCTTCGGAGCCGGGGTTGCCGGTCGTCGGGTTGCCCGAGGCCTCGGTTTCGGTGAACAGGTTTTGCCCGCGCGGCTCCAGCCCGGCCGGGTTGACGAACGACGCCAGTTCGATGGTGCCGGCGGGCTGCGGCCGCGGGTTGCTGCCCACGACCACCTCCACCAGACCGTTGGTGCCGATGGTGACGCTGCGCGCGTCCGCCGGGATGGTCACGCCACCCAGTACGCGGTGGCCACTGTTGGTCACCAACTCGCCCTGCGCGGTGAGCTTGAAGCTGCCGTCGCGGGTGTAGGCGGTGGTGCCATCGGGCATCTCGATCTGGAAGAAGCCGTCGCCATTGATGGCCACGTCCAGGTTGTTGCCGGTCTGCTGCAGGTTGCCCTGGGTGTAGGTGCGGGCGGTGGCCACGGTGCGCACCCCCAGGCCCAGTTGCAGCCCGGTGGGCAATTGCGACTGCTCGGCCGTGTTGCCCCCCACCTGGCGCAGGTTCTGGTACATCAGGTCCTCGAACAAGGCGGTGCCGCGCTTGAAGCCGGCGGTCGACACGTTGGCGAGGTTGTGGGAAATCACGTCCAGCTGGGTCTGCTGGGCCTGCATGCCCGTCTTGGCAATCTGCAAGGAGTTGATCATGGTAGTGCTCCGTGGGTGGGGGCGGGCATCAGCCGTTCAGGCTGAGCAGTTGGCTGGCGGCCTGGTCGCTCTTTTCGGTGGTCTGCAACAGGCGCATGTGCAATTCGTACTGGCGGGCCACAGAGATCATGCCAACCATGGCCTCGATGGCGTTGACGTTGGAGCCTTCCAGCATGCCGTCGGCCAGCTGGGCCGCAGGGTCCTGCGGCAGCGGGCCGCCGTCGGCGCTGCGGAACAGGCCGTCGTCGCCGCGCTTGAGGCGCACTTCGTCGTTGGGCGTCACCAGCTTGAGCCGGCCGATGGCCTGCACCGGCTGGTTGCCCACCTGGGCACTGACCGTACCGTCGCTGGCGATGGAGACGCGCCCGTTCTCGGGCACGTTGAGGGGGGCGCCGCCGGCGTCGAGCATCGGCAGGCCGGCGTGGCCCACGAGCAAACCTTGCGCCGACACCTGCAGTGAGCCGGCCCGGGTGTAGGCCTCGGTGCCGTCCAGGCCCTGGATGGCGAAGTAGGCCCGACCCACCGCCGCCACGTCGAGGTTGCGGCCGGTATTGCTCACCGTCCCGGGGGTGTCCAGGTGCCCAGCCGTAGCTTCGAGCGAGTACACCCGCGTGCTCGCGCCCTCGCCGCGCAATGGCACCGCGCGGAAGGTCGCCAGCTCGGCGCGGAAGCCGTTGGTGTTGACGTTGGCCAGGTTGTGCGACAGCACCTGCTGGCGGTGCATCGCGGCACTGGCCCCCGACAGGGCGGTGTAGATGACGCGGTCCATGGCTCAGCCCCCTTGGCGTGCAATCAGCGCAGGTTGACCAGGGTCTGCTGGATCTGGTCCTGGGTCTTGATCGTCTGGGCGTTGGCCTGGTAGGAACGCTGCGCCACGATCATGTTCACCAGTTCCTGCGTCAGGTCAACGTTCGACTCTTCCAGCGCGCTCTGGCGGATCAGGCCCAGTCGCCCCTCCTGCGGGCCGCCAAGCACCACCTGGCCAGAGGCGAAGGTCTCGCTCCAGTAGCCGCCGTTGACCGGTTGCAGGCCCTGCAGGTTGCGGAAATTGCCCAGCGCCACTTGGCCCTCGGCCTTGGAGACACCGTTGGAATAGCGGGCCAGGATCACACCGTTTTCGCCGATGTCGATCGAGGTGAGCTCACCGGACGAGTAGCCATCCTGCTTGAGGTCGAACACACCGAACTTGCTGCCGAACTGGGTGATGGTCGAGCGACCCGCCTCGTCCTGCAGGTTGATCGGGATGGTGAGGGTGGCGCTCGGAATGGTGGCCGGTGTGGTGGCAGCGATCACCAGGTCATTGACCGACGAGCTGGCGAGCTTACCGGAACTGTCGAACACCATCCGGCCCAGGCTGGCCCCACCGATCACATTGCGTCCGCCGTCCAGACTGGCGTACACCTCCCAGCTGTTGGCAGGCACGGCTTCGTTCACCGTGGTGGTCGCCGGGTCGTCGGCCCTGGCGGCGTTCTTGACGAAGTACAGCTGCACCGGGATCGCATTGCCCTGCCCATCGAACACATTGAGCGCAGTGCCGTACTGCTTCGCATCCGCAGACAGCGCGTCTGGCCCCGCCGGGGTGGTGGGGTTGGTGATGGTCAATGGCCCGAGCGCCTCGGCCCGTGCATCCAGGTTGGCCGTGATGGAAATGCCGTTGGGTTCGGGCCCGGTGCCGGTGGCCCGGGGGTCGATCGACGCGCCGGTGGGCAGCTTGAGGTCCTGCGTCACCACGCTGGTGCGCTTGCCCACCTCATCGGTGGCATAGCCCTGCAGACGCGCCCCGTTGTTGGTGATGATGTAGCCGTCCTTGTCGAGCTTGAACTCGCCGTTGCGGCTGTACAGCGTCGAGCCATCGGTGGCCTTCACCTGAAAGAAGCCGCTGCCGTTGATGGCCAGGTCCAGCTGGTTGCCCGTGACTTTGATGTTGCCCTGGGTGAACAGCTGCGACACCGTGGCCACCTGCACCCCGATGCCCGCGTTGGAGCCCCCGGCCGCACCCAGTGAGCTGGCGTACAGCTCGGCAAATTCGATCCGCGAGGCCTTCATGCCCGTGGTGTTGGCGTTGGCAATGTTGTGGCCGATGACGTCGAGGTTGCGGCTCGACGCGTTGAGGCCCGACAGGCCGGTCTGGAAACTCATGGTGTGCTCCTGGGTGTCCTGGGAAAGGGATTCGTCACAAAAATGCCAGCACCTGGTCGTACGACACGGTCAGGCCGCTTTCCGTGCGCATGCGCAGCGTGCCGTCGACCATGCCGACCGAGTCGACACGCTGGCGGGCCAGCGGAATGGCCGCCACGCCCTGCCCGCCCGAGGTGGCGTTGATCTGCAGGCTGCTGATGCGCGACGGGTCGACCGAGCCGATCGGCCATTCGAAGTTGTGCATGCCGGCCGAGCGCGCCCCGAGGTTGACGCTGCCCAGCAGTTCGCCGGCCGGCCCCAGCACGTCGACGCGCACGCTGTCGGCCGGGGCGTTGAGGTTGAAGCTGCCCGAGGCGGTGCCATCGTTCACCGACAGGCTGTTGCCCTGGGTGATGATCTGGCGGCCCACCAGCGAGGCCCCCTGCATGCTCTGCAGCACGCTGGCCTGCGCCGCCAGGCCCTTGAGCGTCTCGTTGACCTGCTGAATGCCGGTGACCGTGTTGATCTGCGCCATCTGGGTGGTCATCTGGGCGTTGTCCATCGGGTTGAGCGGGTCCTGGTTGCTCAACTGCGCCACAAAGAGCTTGAGGAAGCGGTCCTGCGCCGCCTTCGGGTCGATGGAGTCGGCCTGGGCACCCCCACGGGCGTTGTAGGCATCGATCTCGCTGTTGCTCAGGGGGGTCATGTACATGGCAGCCTCGCGGTCACTGGCCCATCTGCAGCGTTTTCAGCAGCAGGGACTTGGCGGTGTTCATCACCTCGACGTTGTTCTGGTAGGAACGCGAGGCCGAAATCATGTTGACCATCTCCTCCACCGGGTTGACGTTGGAGTGGGTCACGTAGCCCTCGGCGTCGGCGCTGGGGTGCTGCGGGTTGAAGACGCGGCGGTTGGGCACGTCGCTCTCCACGATGTCCTGCACCTTCACGCCCGCAGACGCGGGGCTGTTGCCCATGGGCACGGTCTGGAACAGCACCTGGCGCGCCTTGTAGGCCTGCCCGTCGGGGCCGGCCACCGCGTCGGCGTTGGCCAGGTTGCTGGCCACGGTGTTGAGGCGCTGGGCCTGCGCGCTGATGGCACTGCCCGAAACCCCGAAAATGGTGAACATGGACATGGCGGTTCCCCTCACTGCCCCTGGATGGCGCTGAGCATGGTTTTCACGTGCCCGTTGATGAAGCGCAGCGTGGATTCGTAGCGCACCGCGTTGTCGGTGAAGTTGGCCCGCTGCTGGTCCATGTCCACGCTGTTGCCGTCCAGCGAAGGCTGTGTTTGCACGGTGTAATCGACCCGGGTGCGCTCGGCCACGCCACCGGCACTCGAAGCGGTGCGCAGGTGGCGCGCATCCTGGCCGGCCAGCATGGGGGCACCGCCCCCCACTCGGCCATTGCCCGCGCCACTGACCTGCTCCAGCGCCTCGCGGAAGCGGAAATCCCGCGCAACGTAGCCCGGCGTGTCGGCGTTGGCGATGTTGCTGGCGATCACCTGCTGGCGGTGCGCGCGCAGCTGCAGCGACGCAGAGAAAAACTCCATGCGCTGGGTAAGCTGTTCGAACATGGTCACCTCCTTCAAGGTCGTGGCGGCAGGCCCGGCGGACCCGTAGGAAGGATTGTCAAAAACTTGAGGCCCGGCCAAGGCACGAAAAACGCCGGACCGACCCCGCATTTCCCGGCTTATGGGACAGCGATGCGGTCTACAGTCGCCAGATATGGTTTCCCGCTCCACCCCCTCCCCCTGGCACGGCCGCCTGCGCCCGTGGCGGGCGGTGCTGGCAGCGGGGTCGGCAGCGCTGGCGGCCGTGGCGCTCGCCCAGCCGGTGGCGCCCGCCCCTGCCATGGCCGCGTGGACGCAACAGGCACAGGCCTGGGTGAGCGGTGAAGTGGGCCGCGCCAGCCCAGGGGCCACGCCGCTGCGCCCGGTCATCGAGGTGGGCTCGCTGGACAGCCGGCTGCGGCTGGCGCCCTGTGTGCGGGTGGAGCCCTACCTACCAGCCGGCACCCGCCTCTGGGGCCGCTCCCGCATCGGGCTGCGCTGCGTCGAAGGGCCTACCCCCTGGAACGTGTTCCTGCCGGTGACGGTGCGCGTCTGGGGCCCCGCCTGGGCGCTGCGGCATCCGGTGCCGGCCGGCACCGAACTGACTCAAGACGACGTCGAATCGGTCGAAATCGATTGGACCGAAGGCCACACCCCGGTGCTGGCCCAACCGCAGGACTGGGTGGGCCACACCACCACACGCCACCTGCTGCCGGGCCAGGTGTTGCGCCAGGGGATGGTCCGAGCGCCCCAGGTGTTCAGTGCCGGCACCCAGGTCAAGGTGACGGTGCAGGGGCCAGGGTTTCGCCTGTCGGCCACCGGGGAAGCGCTCAGCCACGGCCACGTCGGGCAGACGGCACGGGTCCGGCTGCCCAACCGGCGGGTGCTCAGCGGCACGGTGCGCGACGCCGACACGGTCGAAATCGCCCTCTGAGCACCACGGCCGCGCCGCCGCCTGTGGGGACATCCCAACAGCCAGGGCCGCCCAAACAGCGACAAGGCGCAAAAAAAGGGTTAAAGTCCCTGCCAGAATGGTCGATAAGGCTCTCAAGCGTCCCCTCGTCCGGGACATGGAGAGTGTCATGAAAGTCAACAGCCTGCCCGAACAGTCCGTCAGTGCCACGTCCGTGGGGCCTGCCAAGCCTGCGGATCGGTCTGTTGCGTCCACCGCCGGCAACGCCAGTGCCGCCGCCACGCCCGACAACAATCCTGGCGTGTCGGTCAAGCTGTCGCCTGTCACGCAGACCATGACCAACGGCGTCGCCCGCTCGGGTACCGACGTGTTCAACGCCGAAAAGGTCCAGGCTATGCGGGAAGCGATCCAGAACGGCTCGTTCTCGGTCAACGCCGAAGTGATTGCCGACAAGATGTTGGCCAACGCCCGGGAAATGCTGTCGGTGGCCAGCGCCTCGCGCACACCGGCCAGCGACAGCCAGGGCTGACCGCCCACCGGCCACTCCCCCTATGCAGACCGCCCGCCACTGGGACGAATTCAGCGCCCAGCTGGAAGCGGTCTTGTCTGCATTGGAATCCACCCGGGCTGCTGCCTTGGCCGGTGTGGCCGACGGTGACCCAGACGCCTTTGCCCGGCAATGCGGTGCGTTGGCCGACGCCATGGCCGCTCTGGCGCGCCAGACAGCCCGCCCCGCCAGCACGGAACCCATGCCGGCGGCCGTGCGGGCCCAGGTGGAACGGGTGCAGGCCGCACTCGACGGCCTGCACGAGCAGACCGCCCGGCTGTCGGCCTCTACCCAACGGGCGCTGTCGCTGCTGTTCCCGGCCGACCCGCTCAAGGCCTACGGCCGCCTTGGCGGCCGAGGCCCTTCACTGGGCGGTAGCGGCTACCTCAAAGCCTGATCTCGCTGGCCCGCGCCGGGCGCTTCAATGTTCGCGCAGCCGCGCGCGCAGCCGCGCGATCGACTGGCTGTGCAACTGGCTCACCCGCGATTCGGTCACGCCCAGCACCGCGGCGATCTCTTTGAGGTTCATGTCGTGCTCGTAGTACATGCTCATCACGTACTGTTCGCGCTCCGGCAGCTTTTTGATCGCCTCGACCAGGGCCTCACGCATGCGCTGGTCGCCCAGCAGGGCCTGCGGGTCGGACTGGGCATCGGTGGGCAGATAACGGTCGAGGAAGTGGTCCTCGTCGTCGCCCTTGGCCGCCAGGTCTTCCAGGTACACCAGCTGGGTGCCGCGCACCCGCGCCAGCGTCTCCTGGTAGTCGGCCAGGGTCATGCCCAATTCATCGGCAATTTCCGACTCCTTGGGCGTGCGCGACAGGCGCTGCTCCAGCCGCTGGACCGCCTGCTCGATGTCTTTCTGGAGCTTGCGCGAGCCGCGCGACATCCAGTCGCCGTCGCGCAACTCGTCGAGCATGGCGCCGCGGATGCGCTGGCTGGCAAAGGTTTCGAACTGCACGCCTTGCGACGGCTCGAAACGCGCCAGGGCCTCGGTCAGGCCAATCATGCCGACCTGGATGAGGTCGTCCAGCTCCACACTGGCAGGCAGTTTGGCTATCAGGTGGTGCGCCAGACGGTGAACCAGGGAGCTGTATTTGCGCAGCTGGGCGTCCCGGTCAAGCGTACCTTTGGCGGTATACATCTGGAACTCCGATGGTCTGATCGGCGGGGTTCTGGCAACGCTGGCGGCAGAGGTCGTCATGGGCTCGGAGGTCGTTGTCGTCGAGTATCAGGGCGCTGTCGAGCAGCTTGAGCCAGCCGGACCAAGCCGGACTGCCCACCCGGGTGCCGTTCCCGCTGGGATCATACCCCAGAGGCCAGACCACGGGAACCCAGCCCAGGCGGCGCTCGCACGTCGCACTCAGGGCCTGTCCCGCTTGCTCCAGGCACGGGGCCGGCACGGCCGGGTCCTGCAGGGCGAGCACGATGGGTTGCAAAGCCGCGGCCTGGTGCAGCAACTTGACCGCCTGGTAGGCTGCCACCAGGGACGCTGCGTCGGCGGTCAGTGGCACCAAGGGGCGCGCCAGGCTGTCGGCCAGCAGCACCACCAGGGCGTCGAGCGGGGCGTGCAACAGCACCACCCCTCCCGGGGGCGTGCCGTCCAGCCAGCGCTGCAACACGGCGCGGTGGCCCGCCAGGCGGTCGGCCGGCGTCAGCCCGCGGGCGCCTTCCAGCACCGTCACCGGCAGCTCCAGCCCGTGCAAGCCCTGCTCCAGCCGCCACAGCAGCTCCAGCGAAGCTTCACCCTGGGTGCTGGCCACCACCGGCAGCACGCGCGTCGGGGGACGCAGCTCCCAGGTCTGCAGCCCGTGGGCCTGATCGCGGACGGCCTCAAGCATGCCAGGCATCCAGTTGCACGCCCGGCTGCACCGGGTCGGTGAAGAACAGCGGCAGCTCGCTGGGCTGCGGGTCCTGCGCCGACTTGCCCGGGCTGGCCATCGACAGCCGCACCAGCGCCGGGGCATCGGGGCGCTGCCAGTCTTCCGGCACGCGCTGGCCGGTGCACAGCCCGCGCAGCACCAGCTGGTGGCGGATCAGCGCGTCCACCGCCGGGCCGAGCTTGGCCGCCTCGTCCACCTTGGAGAGCACCACACCGTACAGTTCGGTGCCCTGGTAGGCCTGCACCACCTCGTCCAGCGTGTCGCCGTGCGCGCCGGCGTTGAGCACCAGCAGCTTCTTGATGCTGGGGCTGGCGAGCAGCTCCATCATGTCCTGGATGCGCGGGTCCTTCTGGCCCAGGCCGGCCGTGTCGATGATCACCATGCGCTTGTTGGCCAGCAGCTCCAGCAGGTCCTGCAGGGCGGCGCGGTCGTGGGCCAGGTGGGCCACCACGCCCAGCATGCGGCCGTAGGTGCGCAGCTGCTCGTAGCCGGCCACGCGGTAGGTGTCGAGGGTGATGAGGCCGACGCTGTTGGCCCCGTAGGCCTTGACGCATTGCGCCGCCAGCTTGGCTGCGGTGGTGGTCTTGCCCACACCGGTCGAACCGATCAGGGCGAACACGCCGCCCTCGTCGCACAGGGCGCCCGCGTCACGGCTGGTCTTGAGGTTGCGCGCCAGCACCTCCTGCACCCAACGGAAGGCGTCGGCGGCGCCGTAACGCTCGGGCAGCCGCTCGATGACGGCACGCGCCACCGTGGGCGAGTACCCGGCGCGGATCAGCTTGTGCATCAGGCCCGACTGGATCGGGTTCTGCTTGGCCTGCCCCAGCCACGCCAGCGTGTTGAAGCGTTCTTCCATCAGCGCCTTGAGCGCCTGGATCTGGTCACCCAGCCGGGCATCGTTCGGGGCGGCGTCGGCCGGCGTGATGACACGGGCCTTGGGGGCCGCGGCTGGCGCCACGGGCTGACGACCGAATGGCAGCGCCATCGCGTCGTCGGCACGGGCTGGCGCCACCGGGGCGGGCCGGGCCATCGCCGGCTGACGAGGTGCGGCCGGGGCCTCGGCACGGGGGGCACGGGCAACCGCCGGGGCAGCCGCCCCCCCCTGCAGGGCTTCGCGGCGCTTGCGCAGCATGCGTTCGCGCACGTAGTCCTGGAACGACAGGGTGCTCATGGCCAGGGTCTCGGTGTCCTGGGCCACGCTGCTCTGCGGCGACACGGGGGGCAGCTGCTGCGCGGCGCGCTGCGCCAGCGTCATCCCCTGGCGAGCGGGGCGGCCCGGCTCCGCGCCTTGGCCTGAGGACGCGATGGTGGCCAGGTGCTCTTCGGCCGTGGCCACCACCTCGAAGCCCTGCTCCGTCGACCGGCTGGACAGGATCACCGCACTGTCGCCGAAAGCGGCCTTGGCCTGCGCCAGGGCTTCGCGCGAGTTGGGGGCTGTAAAGCGTTGGGCGTTCATGCGGGTTCTCCGAGGATCGGGCCGATCCGGATCAGGTGGGTGTCAGGGATTTCGCTGTGCGCCAGCACCTGCAGGCGCGGCGCGGCACGGCGCAGCAGGCGCGCCATGGCAGAACGGATGGCGTCGGGCACCAGCAGGCAGGCGGGCACGCCCTTTTCCTCCTGGTGGTTGGACACCTTGGCGGCGGACTGGGTCAGCATGTCGGCCACGCCGGGGTCCAGCGCGGCCATGCCCTGCCCGCTCAGGGCCTGGGTCAGCAGGCGCTCCAGCCCGGGTTCGATGGCAATGACCTCCAGCTCGTTGACCGGGCCATAGATCTGCTGCACGATGGCCGGCGAGAGCGCCTGGCGCACGCGACGGGCGAGTTCGGCCGGGTCCTGCGTCTGGCCGGCGTGCTCTGCCAGGGCCTCGATGATGGTGCGGATGTCGCGGATGTTCACGGCCTCTTCCAGCAGCAGCTGGAGCACCTTCTGGAACACGCCGATCGACACCATTGCAGGGACCACTTCTTCGATGAGTTTGGGGGCCAGCTTGGCCACGTGGGCCACCAGTTCCTGGACCTCGGTACGGCTCAGCAGCTTGGCGGCATGGACTTGCATCAAGTGTGACAAATGTGTGGCCAGCACGGTCTCCGAATCAACCACGGTGTAGCCGGCCATTTGCGCGTTTTCCTTCTGGCGCTCGTCGATCCAGTGCGCCGGCAGGCCGAAGGCCGGGTCGGTGGTGGCGGTGCCGATGAGCGGCGTCTTGATGTGGCCCGGGTTGATGGCCAGGAACTGGCCCGGGAACACTTCGCCCTCGCCCACCACCACACCACGCAGCGTGATGCGGTAGGCGCTGGGGCGCAGCTCCAGGTTGTCGCGCACGTGCACCGCGGGCGGCAGGAAGCCCACCTCCTGCGCGAACTTCTTGCGCACACCCTTGATGCGGGTCAGCAAGTCGCCCTGGCGGGTCTTGTCCACCAGCGGGATCAGGCGGTAGCCCAGCTCCAGGCCCAGCAGGTCCACCGGCTGCAGGTCGTCCCAGGTGGCTTCGGCGTCCGGGGCCGGCTGCGCCGCGGCGGCTGCCGCCTGTTGCGCCGCCACCTCGGCCGCCGAAGGCTTGCGTTGCTCGCGGGCGATCCAGAACGCCACCGAGCCAATGACCAGCGCAAAGGTCAGGAACACCACGTGCGGCATGCCCGGCACGATGCCCAGCAGGAACAGCACCGACGCCGTCACCCCCAGCACCTTGGGCGAATCGAACATCTGGCTGACGATTTGCTGGCCCAGCTCCTCTTCCTTGCCCACGCGCGACACGACCATGGCCGCGGCCACCGAAATCAGCAGGCCCGGCACCTGGGCCACCAGCGCGTCACCCACGGCCAGCACGATGTAGTTGTCGGCCGCCTGCCCGGCACTCAGGCCGTGCTGCAGCATGCCAATCGCAAAGCCGCCGATGATGTTGATCAGCAGGATCAGGATGCCGGCGATCGCATCGCCGCGCACGAACTTCGAGGCACCGTCCATGTTGCCGAAGAAATCGGCCTCTTCGGCCACCTCGGCGCGGCGCTTCTTGGCCTCGTTCTGGTCGATCAGGCCGGCGTTCAGGTCGGCGTCGATGGCCATTTGCTTGCCCGGCATCGCATCCAGCGTGAAGCGGGCGCCGACCTCAGCGATGCGCTCCGCCCCCTTGGTGATCACCACGAAGTTGATGACCACCAGGATCAGGAACACGATCAGGCCGACGGCGAAGTTGCCACCCACCAGGAAGGTGCCGAAGGCCTCGATCACCGCACCGGCCGCTCCGGGGCCGGTGTGGCCATCCATCAACACCACACGGGTGGACGCGACGTTGAGCGACAGCCGCATCAGCGTGGTCAGCAGCAGCACCACAGGAAAGGCCACAAAGTCCAGCGCCCGCTTCATGTACGCGGCCACCATCATCACGGTCAGGGCCAGGGCGATGTTGAGGGTGAAGAAGGTGTCGAGCAGCCAGGGCGGCAGCGGTAACACCATCATCGATAGCACCAGCATCACCAGGATGGGGGCCGCCAGCGCCTGGCCATGGCCGCGACCACGGCCAAGCCAGCCTTGCAGGGTTTGGAGTACGGGGTTCATGTCTCGGGGCTCCGTGGCGTCAGTGCGCAGCCGTGGGTGGGGCGGTACGGCCGTGGTGCGGGTCGAGCTCGACCGGCACATCGGGTTGCGGCAGCTCGCCCGGCATCGGACCCTGGCCACGCAAGGCCGCGCGCAGGCGGTACACGTAGGCCAGCACCTGGGCGACGGCGGTGAACAGCGCCGCCGGCACCTGCTGATCGATCTCGGTGTGGGCGTACAGCGCGCGCGCCAGCATGGGCGACTGCAGCACCGGCACCTGGTGTTCCTTGGCCATGTCGCGGATGCGCAGCGCGATCAGGTCGGCCCCCTTGGCGATCACGTGCGGGGCCGCCATGGTGGTCTCGTCGTACTTCAGCGCCACGGCGTAGTGGGTCGGGTTCATCACCACCAGGTCGGCGGCGGGCACGCGCGACACGCTGTTGCCCTGGGCGATCTCGCGCTGGCGCTGGCGCAGCTTGCCCTTGAGCTGCGGGTTGCCCTCGGTTTCCTTGTGCTCGTCCTTCACTTCCTTGAGCGACATCTTGAGCTTGTGCGCGTGCAGGTAACGCTGCAGCGGCACGTCGATCGCCGCGATCAGGAACACCACCGCCAGCAGCGAACCCACCCCCACGGTGAACCATTCACCCAGCTGGCTCAGGGAGCTTTCCAGCGGCCGCAGCAGCAGGGTGCCAAACTCCACCAGGTGCCGGCTGACGAACAGGCTGGCCATCGCGGCCAGCAGCACCGTGATCGCGGTGAGCTTGAGCACCTCGAACAGCTGCTGGCGCGAAAACAGGCGCTTGAAGCCGCTCAACAGCCCGATCTTCGACCATTCGGGCATCAGCGGCTTGACGCTGTAGGCAAACGAGCCCACCGCCACCATCGCGGCCACCGCCACCAGGGCCACGGTCACGCCCAGCGGCAAAAAAAACAGCAACGCCTCTGCGGTGGCGCGCCCGAGCATTTCCACGAGCATGTCCGGGTGGCGCACGGCCTCGGCGTCGAAAGCGAAACTCTGGCGCATGGCCAGCCGCAGGCGCTCATAGCCCCATGGAACGAGCACCGTGAGCAACATCAGCCCGCCGCCGAGCACGGCCAGGTGGGTCAGGTCGCGTGAGCGCGGCACCTGGCCGTCGTCCCGGGCCTTTTGCAGGCGCCTCGGGGTGGCGGGCAGGTTCTTGTCTTGGGTGGAGGAATCCATCGGCGGTCACACGTGTCGTTGACCGCATTGTCTGGCGCAGGGCGCTTTTCTAAAGCGCGATAAAGCCGGTCAAACCGGCCAATTCGGCCGCCGCATCAGAAGCCGAGGCTGGAGAGCAGGTCGTCCACCTGCGCCTGGCTGGTCACCACGTCGGTGCGGCCTTCCGCGTTCACCACCGGCCCCGACAGCGATTCGCGCGACGCCGGCACGGCACGCATCCGGCCGTCATGGCCGTCAAGCGCATGTGGGGCGGCCTGCAGCAACAGCTGCAGCAGCTGCTGCTCGATCGTGGCCGCCAATGCCACGACTTTCTTGATCACCTGGCCGGTGAGGTCGTGAAAGTCCTGGGCCATCATGATCTCGGTCAGGTGCTGGTCGGTGCGTGTGGCACTCTGCTGGATCTTGTCCGACCACTCGAGCAGCTCGGGCATGGCCCACTTGAGCCCCGGCACTCCACGGATGGTTTCCAGCAATTGTTGGCTGTGGTCAATGACGTGCGCCTGCTCGGCCTTGGCTTCATCGACCCGGTTGAGCACCTTTTCGGCCGCGTCTCCGGTCAGCCGGGCGATGTATTCGAGTCGGCTGCGGGCGTCGGGCAATTCGTCCACCGCGCCCTTGAGCACGGGCGCATAGCCCAGTTCGTGCAGGGCGTCGTGGAGCTGGCGGGTGATCTCGCCGAGCCGCTGGTACATTTCGGCCGACTGGTCGCCGGGCGCTCGTGCGTCGTGGCTGTGGTTGCTCATGACCCGCTTCCTACCAACCCATCTTCTTGAAGATGTTGGCGAGCTTTTCTTCCAGCGTGGCCTTGGTGAAGGGTTTGACGATGTAGCCAGCGGCGCCCCCCTGGGCGGCCGCGATGATGTCCTCCTTGCGGGCTTCGGCGGTGACCATCAGCACCGGAATGTGCTTGAGCTTGTCGTCGGACTTGATCTGTGTGAGCAGCTCGAAGCCGTTCATGTTGGGCATGTTGATGTCGCTCACCACGAAGTCGAACTTGCCGTTGCGCAGTTTGTGCAGCGCCACCACGCCGTCCTCGGCCTCGTCGGCGTCGGCATGGCCGATTTCTTTGAGGAGGTTGCGGACGATGCGGCGCATCGTGGAGAAATCATCAACAATCAAAAATCGCACATCGGCCATGGAAAGCTCCGTCTGGAGAGGCTTCTAGTGTAAGGGCTGGCAGGTTCAGCGCGACACGCCACCGGGCGGGAGTGGCGACCCCGGCACCGGTACAGGCGGCGCCCCGAGCGAGAGGCCATTCTGGAGCACCTCCTGGCCTTCCAGTTGCACGGCCGACTCGAACGAGCGGGTCAGACGCTCCTCGGCCTCGCGGGTCATCACCAAAATGCTGATGCGCCGGTTCACCGGGTCGAACGGGCGGTCGGGCAGCAGCGGCTGGCTGGACGCCACACCCACCACTCGGGCCAGCTTGCCTTCGGGCAGGCCGGCGGCGACCAGCTCGCGTCGCGAGGCATTGGCCCGGTCGGCCGACAATTCCCAGTTGCTGTACGCGCGCTCACCGCTGCCGTAAGGAGTGGCGTCGGTGTGGCCGGTCAGGGCGATGCGGTTTTCCACGTCGCTGAGGGCGGCCCCGATCTCGCGCAGGATGTCGCGCATGTAGGGCTGCACCAGGGCACTGCCGACGCTGAACATCGCCCGGTTCTGGTCGTCCACGATCTGGATGTTCAGGCCATCCTGCACCATCTCCAGCCGGATCTGGTTCTTGTACTCGCTCAGCCGCAGGTTGGCGTTGATGACATTCTCGATCTTCTGGCGCAGGTTCTCGATGCGCACCCGGTCCTGCCGCATGGCCTCGGCGCGCGCCACCTGAGCACCCAGCTCCCGCGTCTTGAGTTCGGTGTCACCGCTGGCCACTTCGCCCGTCGTCTTGGTCAGGTCGTCCCCGCCGCCGGGCAGGATGCTGTCGCTCGCGCCGCTGCCGGGACCACCGAACAGGGTCACCATCAGCGGTGCGTTGAAGTAGTCCGAGATGCCTTTGCGATCGCCCTCGGTCGTGGACCCCAGCAGCCACATGAGCAGGAAGAAGGCCATCATGGCCGTCACGAAGTCGGCGTAGGCTATCTTCCAGGCGCCGCCGTGCGCACCGTGCCCGCCCTTCTTGACGCGCTTGATGATGATGGGTTGCAGCGGCTTGCCCGACGCGGCCATGGCTGGGGGTGTCCTGTCTGGAGTTACTTCTTCGTCTTGACGTGCGACTCAAGCTCGGAGAAGGTGGGGCGATCGGTCGAGTAGAGCACCTTGCGCCCGAATTCGATTGCCGTCATGGGGGCGTAGCCCTGCATGCTGGCCAGCAACGTGGTCTTGATGCACTGCAGTTCCTTGGTGCCCTCGTCCATCTTCTGCTCCAGCACACCGGCCAGCGGCTCGACAATGGCGTAGGCCAGGAAAATGCCCAGGAAGGTCCCCACCAGGGCCGAACCGATCATGCCGCCCAGCACGGCCGGCGGCTGGCCCACCGAGCCCATGGTCTTGATCACGCCCAGCACCGCGGCCACGATGCCGAAGGCCGGCAGCGCACCGGCCAGGCGGGTGAAGGCCCCCACCGCCTGGTGCTCCTCCTGATGGTGGGTATCGATCTCGCTGTCCATCAGCGCCTCGATCTCGTGGGCGTTGAGGTTGCCCGAGACCATCATGCGCAGGTAGTCGGTCACGAACTCGACGACGTGGTGATCGCTGCCCACGGTCGGGTATTTCTGGAACAGGGGCGACGCTTCGGGGTTCTCCACGTCGTTTTCGATGGCCATCAGGCCTTCCTTGCGGGCCTTTTGCAGGATTTCGTAGAGCATGGCCAGCAGCTCCATGTACCGTTCTTTGGTGTACTTGGAGGGCTTCATGGCCTTGCCGAAACCACCTGCCGCGGCCTTGAGCACCTTGGGCTGGTTGTTGACCACGAAGGCCCCCATGGCACCGCCCATGATGATGAGCATTTCCAGCGGCAGGGCCTTGAGGATCACGCCGATGTTGCCGCCCGCGATGATGTAACCGCCAAAGATACACCCGAGGGCTACCACGTAGCCGATGATCACAAACATAAGTGTTCAGTCCTGATAGCTGTGCAAGACCATTGTATCGGCAGGGTCGACGGGGACTTCAGGGTGGGCTCAAGCTAGGTGGCGCCACGTCTGCACCAGCCGCCACACCCAGCGGCCGCCACGGGCCAGTCGCCAGCCCCAACGCAGCGCGCGCCGTGGGCCGCGCAACACCCACAAACCGGCCAACAAGGCCGGCCACCACGGGTGGTCGCGCAGCCAGCGCCCGGTGCTGCGCACCCGCTCGGCCGCATCGAACGCCGGCGCCAAGGCCAGGGAATGGTGGGTGAGCCGTTCGCGCAGCACCGTGGAGCGGTGTTCCAGCGCCTGCCGGCGCTGCCGCAGGGCCTCGCGCCGGCTCATGGGCGAAGGCGCTCGGCGTCGCGCGCCAGTTCGCGCGCGCTGGCTTCAAACCAGTGCCGCTGGCGCTGCACCGCCCGCCAGACACCGACCGCGGCCACGGCGCCCAGGCAGAGGAACACGGCCGTGAACACCCCCAGCGCCAGGGCGCGGTGGCTCTCCCACAGCAACACCGTCAGCAGGACAGCCAGGAAGGCCACGCCCAACCCGAGCAGCAACACCGCCGCAACGCCCAGCACCAGCAGCTCTACCACGCCGAGCGCGTGCTCGCGGGCCTCGACCGACAGCAGCTCCAGGCGGACCCGCAGCAGCTCCACACCGTCGTGCAGCCACCCCTTGGCGCCGCTCAGCAGCGACGTGGTGGCGGCCTCGGTGTCGGTCGGGCGCTCTGCTTCACCCATGGCCGCCACACCCCATGGCGCGTACGCGCACCTCAGCGGCGGCTGATCAGCATGCCAACGACGAGACCGACGCCCGCCGCGATGCCAATGGATTTCCAGGGGTGCTCGTGCACGTAGTGGTCGGTGGCCTTGGCCACTTCGCGGGTCTTGGCCTTGATGGCATCTTCGGCATCGGCCAACCGGTGGCGTGCATTGCGCAGGTTCTCCTGCATGCGCTCGCGCAACACCGCCACCTTCTCACCGGTCTGGTGGGCCGTGGCGGCCAGCAGTTCCTCGGCATCAGCGACCACGACCTTCAGGTCGGCCACGAGTTTGTCCTTGGGATTCAAGGTGGAATCTGTCATGCAATGCTCCCGTTGCTTGGTTGAACCGATGGGACCACTATATCAGGCGGGTTGCGGATTGCGCAAACGGATGTGCAGCTCGCGCAGCTGCTTCTCGTCAACCGGGCTCGGCGCCTGGGTGAGCAGACACTGGGCACGCTGCGTCTTGGGGAAGGCTATCACGTCGCGGATGGACTCGGCCTTGGTCATCAGCGTGATCAGGCGGTCGAGGCCGAACGCCAGACCGCCATGCGGCGGCGCACCGTACTGCAGCGCATCGAGCAGGAAGCCGAACTTGAGCTGCGCTTCCTCGGGGCCGATGTTCAGGGCCGAGAACACCTTGCTCTGCACCTCGGCGCGGTGGATACGCACCGAGCCGCCGCCGAGCTCCCAGCCGTTGAGCACCATGTCGTAGGCCTTGGCAATGCACTGGCCGGGGTCGGTGCCCATCAGCTCCTCATGGCCGTCCTTGGGCGCGGTGAAGGGGTGGTGCACCGCGTTCCAGCGGTGGGCCTCGTCGTCGTACTCGAACATCGGAAAGTCCACCACCCACAGCGGGGCCCAGCGGTCTTCAAAGATGCCCGTCTTTTTCGCAAACTCGGTGTGGCCGATCTTGATGCGCAGCGCACCGATGGCGTCGTTGACCACCTTGGCCTTGTCCGCACCGAAGAACAGGATGTCACCGTTCTGCGCGCCCGAGCGCTGCAGGATGGCGGCGATGGCCGCGTCGTGCAGGTTCTTGACGATGGGGCTCTGCAGGCCATCGCGGCCCTGGGCCACGTCGTTGACCTTGATCCAGGCCAGGCCCTTGGCGCCGTAGATCTTGACGAACTCGGTGTAGGCGTCGATCTCGGAGCGGCTCATCTCGGCGCCGCCCGGCACGCGCAGGGCGACCACGCGGCCGTTCTTCATCTGGGCCGGCACGCTGAAGACCTTGAAGTCCACGTCAGCCATCACGTCGGTCAGCTCGGTGAATTCGAGCTTCACGCGCAGGTCGGGCTTGTCGGAACCGAAACGGTGCATAGCCTCGGCATAGGGCATCACTGGGAAGTCGCCCAGGTCCACGCCCAGGGTGTTGTGGAACACCGTCTTGATCATGCCCTGGAACATCGCGCGGATGTCCTCCTCGCCCAGGAACGAGGTCTCGATATCGATCTGGGTGAACTCGGGCTGGCGGTCGGCGCGCAGGTCTTCGTCGCGGAAGCACTTGGTGATCTGGTAGTAGCGGTCGTAGCCCGCCACCATCAACAGCTGCTTGAACAGCTGGGGGCTTTGCGGCAGCGCAAAGAACTGACCGTCGTGCACGCGGCTGGGCACCAGGTAGTCGCGCGCGCCTTCGGGCGTGCTCTTGGTGAGCATCGGCGTTTCGATGTCGATGAAGCCGTTGGCGTCGAGGAACTTGCGCACCTCCATGGCCACCTTGTAGCGCAGCATGAGGTTACGCTGCATGTAGGGGCGGCGCAGGTCCAGCACGCGGTGGGTCAGGCGGGTGGTCTCGCTCAGGTTCTCGTCGTCGATCTGGAACGGCGGCGTGACAGACGCGTTGAGCACGGTGATCTCGTGCGCCAGCACCTCGATCTTGCCGCTCTTCATGTTGTCGTTGGTCGTGCCTTCGGGGCGGGCGCGCACCACGCCCTTGACCTGGACGCAGAACTCGTTGCGCAGGCCCTCGGCGGTCTTGAACATCTCGGGGCGGTCGGGGTCGCACACCACCTGGACGTAGCCTTCGCGGTCGCGCAGGTCAACGAAGATCACCCCACCGTGGTCGCGGCGGCGGTTGACCCACCCGCACAGGGTCACGTTCTGGCCCATCAGGGCCTCGGTCACCAGACCGCAGTATTCGCTACGCATAGGCATACAGATTGGCTTTCAGGAAATGTCAGGCCGGTCCGGTGACCGGCTCGGGGTTGATCGGGGGCAGGCCTTTGGCACCGCCCGGCACGATGACCCCCATGGAGATGACGTACGTCAGGGCCTCGTCGACGCTCATGGCCAGCTCGACACAGTCGCGCCGGTGCACCATCACGAAATAACCCCCGGTGGGGTTGGGCGTGGTGGGCACGTAGACACTGATGTAGTCCTTGGGGTTGAGGTGGGCCCCCACCGCCCCGCCGGGATTGCCGGTGAGGAAGGCGATGGTCCACATGCCCTCGTGCGGCCACTGCACCAGCAGCGCCTTGCGAAAGGCATTGCCCTTTTCCGACAGCAGCGTGTCGGACACCTGCTTGACGCCGGAGTAGATCGAGCGCACCACCGGGATGCGGTGCAACAGGGCGTGCCACCAGCTGATGAGGCGGTTGCCGACGATGTTGGACGCCAGCGCGCCGATGCTGAGCACGACGGCCAAAGCGAACAGCACGCCCAAGCCGGGGATGCGCATGCCGGCCCAACGCTCGGGCTGCCAGGCGGCGGGCAGGATGTTCAGCGTCTGGTCGAGGGTGGACACCACCCAGTCCAGCACCCACAAGGTGATGATCAGTGGCACCAGCACCAGCAGGCCGGCCAGCAGCCATTTGCGCACGGCAGCCATCAACGCGCTCAGTGGCAGGCGCAGGCGCTGCCGCACGGCGTGCTGGCGGTTGCGGGCGCGTCGGACGTGGCCGCAGCCGTGCCGCTGTCAGCCACTGCGGCAGAAGCCCCCGCTGCCGCGCCGGCGGCCGGGGCCGATGCGCCGCCGCGGAAGTCGGTCGCGTACCAGCCGGAACCCTTGAGCTGGAAGCCGGCTGCAGTGAGTTGCTTTTTGAACGTGGCGGCGCCGCAGGCCGGGCAATCGGTCAGCGGTGCATCGGAAATTTTCTGCAGAACGTCCTTGGCGTGGCCACAGGACTCGCACTTGTACGCGTAGATGGGCATGGCAATTACCGGGAAGGTCTGGACATTGTGGAAAACCCTTCATTATAAGTGGGGCTGGCCACAGCGGGCTTCAAGCCCGCCCCCGTCAGAACAGCCGCACCCGCACCAGCAACTGCATCGCCAGCAAGCCCAGCAGAAAGCCCAGGCCACCGTAAAGCAAGCCCTGCAGCAACCGGTTGGTGCGACGCTGTTCCTGCACCAGCTGCTGCACCTCGCGCCGCAGGTCGGTCGGGCGCTGGCGCAGGTAGTCGTGCAACAGGCGCGGCAGCTCGGGCAGCAGCTTGGCGTAATGCGGCGCCTCGGCCTTGAGCTGCTCCCAGAACTTGCGCGGCCCGATCTGCTCGTTCATCCAGGTTTCCAGGAAGGGCTTGGCGGTGCTCCAGAGGTCTAGCTCCGGGTCGAGCTCACGGCCCAGCCCCTCGATGTTGAGCAGCGTCTTCTGCAGCAACACCAGCTGCGGCTGGATCTCGACGTTGAAGCGGCGCGAGGTCTGGAACAGGCGCATCAGCACCATGCCGAGCGAGATCTCCTTCAGCGGCCGGTCGAAATACGGTTCGCACACGGCGCGGATCGCCGCCTCCAGCTCGTCGACCCGGGTGTCGGGCGGCACCCAGCCGCTTTCGATGTGCAGCTCCGCGACCCGCTTGTAGTCGCGCCGGAAGAAGGCGGTGAAATTCTGCGCCAGGTACTCCTTGTCGAACTGGGTGAGCGTGCCGACGATGCCGAAGTCCAGCGAGATGTAGCGGCCGAAGGTCTCGGGCGCGAGGCTGACCTGGATGTTGCCCGGGTGCATGTCGGCGTGGAAGAAGCCGTCGCGGAACACCTGGGTGAAGAAGATGGTGACACCGTCGCGCGCCAGCTTGGGAATGTCCACCCCGGCCGCCTTCAGCCGGTCGACCTGGCTGATCGGCGCGCCGTGCATGCGCTCCATCACCAGCACATCGGTGCGGCAATGGTCCCAGTGCATTTCGGGGATGAGCACCAGCCCGAGGTCGGCCATGTTGCGGCGCAGCTGCGCGGCGTTGGACGCCTCGCGCACCAGGTCGAGCTCGTCGTGCAGGTACTTGTCGAATTCGGCCACCACCTCGCGCGGCTTGAGGCGCTTGCCGTCGGCCGACAGCTTGCCCACCCAGCCGGCCATCATGCGCATGAGGCCGAGGTCCTTCTCGATGACCGGCAGCATGTTGGGCCGCAGCACCTTGACGGCGACCTCTCGCCCATCCCGAAGGATGGCAAAGTGCACCTGCGCGATCGACGCACTGGCGACCGGGGTGTGGTCGAACTGCGAGAACACGGCGTCGAGCGGCTTGCCAAAGGCCTTTTCGATCGTCGCCACGGCGACGGCCGAGGGGAATGGCGGCACCCGGTCCTGCAGCTTCGCCAGCTCTTCGGCAATGTCGAGCGGCAGCAGGTCGCGCCGGGTGGACAGCACCTGACCGAACTTGACAAAGATCGGCCCGAGCCGCTCGAGGGCTTCGCGCAGGCGCTGGCCACGCGGCGCGCGGAGGTTGCGCCCGACGGTGATGACGCGGCGCAACAGGCCCACCAGCGGGTTGCGAAACCCGGACAACACCAGCTCGTCCAGACCGTAGCGCAGCACGATCCAGACGATGAACGCCCCACGGAACATACGGGTCATGGCCGAGGGGCTCCAGTGGCGTCCGGGGAAGCAGCGGGCTCCGGTGCCTTGTCGGCCCCGTGGCGCCAGGCGGTCGCCCGGGCGCGGAACGCCTCGGCACGCCCGGCGGCCTGCGCCACCCCGCCCTTGAGTCCGGCGGCCATGCCGCGGGCCCAACTCACCAGGGTGTGGGCCGCCGCATCCCCCAGCAGGCGCGACAGGTCTTCCTCGATGTCCCAGCGGACGTTGTCAACCAGCCAGGCCACCTCGGCCGCCAGTTGCACGTCGCCGCGGATGTCGACCGCGGGCTTGTCCCCGGCCAGCACGCGCTGGGCCAGCGCCAGCGGCGAGGGCTCGGCCACGGTCAACTCCAGGTCGGGCGTGCCGTCGAGCGACGCCGTGGCCAGCAGGCCGGCCGGCGTGGCCTGCAAGCCCATGTCCACCGCGCCCCAGCGGGCGCGCACCGTCTTGCCCTGCTGCCGGCGCAGTCGGTCCATGGCAGCGGGTTCCTGCATCAGCACGTGGTTCAGGAGCAGCACGACGCGGTTGAGCAGTTCCGCGCGCAGCCATTCGGGCGGCGGCGGCAGGCGACTCACCCACTGGTCCAGCGGCGGCGGAAATGGAAACGGGGGCTTGTTCATAGCCCCCGATTGTGGCGGATATCCCGGCCGTTGCCGGACGGCGGGCCTTATTGGAGCGCCTGCACGCCCGCCACCAGCCAGCCACCAGTGCCCTGCTTGGGCCGGGTGATGTTCCAGACCTCGCGGAAGGGGTTGGGGCCGGCGGAAGGCTCCTCGCGGATCATCCCCGAGAACTCGACACTGGCCATGTATTCGTGGTCCAGCTCCTCGATGCCCAGCAGCTGGGCTTCGAGCATCACGACTTCGGTCTGCGCGGTCGGGCTGCCCGCCTGCGCTTCGCGCTCGGTCAGCTGCGCCTGGATCTGCTCGACCATCTCGTCGGTCATCATGGCGCGCAGGGCGGGAACGTCAGCCCGGTCCCAGGCGTCTTGCAGCTTGACGAAGTTGGCCTTGGAGGCGCGCAGGAAGCCTTCGGTGTCGAAGTCAGCAGGAATGCCCCAGGTTTGCGGCCCGGCCAGTGCCGAGCCAATCAGGCCGCCCCCCTGAGCGGGGTCGTCGGCGCCAAAGGTGCTACCAGAACGCTCCCACGGCCGGGCCGAGGCATCGTTGCCCACGTTCTGCGGGCTGTAGCTGCGCGCAGTCACCGGCTCGGGGGGCTGACCGGCCCCAGCGCCCTGGAAGGCCAGGGGCGAGCGCTGCGCCGGTGCAGCACTGGAACGGGCCCGGCGCACCATGCCGATCACCGCGAACACCGCCACTGCGGCAAGCAACAGCAAGAGGAATTGGGCGAAGCCCTCACCGAAACCGAGGGCAGACGCCAGCCAGGCCAGGCCCAGGCCGGCAGCCAGACCACCGAGCATGGCCCCCCAGGGCCGTTTGGCCGGTGTCGGCGCCGCGTTGGCGGGCGCGGCCGCCGGGCGTTGTGCCGTGTTCTGGGTGGCGCCCTGGGTGGGCGCCTGCGCCGGCTGGGCCGGTGCCGTGGGCGCGGTGTTGCGCTGGGTCACGTTGCTCGACTGCTTGCCGAGCGACGAACCGCCACCCAGCCGCTTGGCCCACGCATCGTGGGACGGCAGCACCATGGCGCACACCAGAATGACCGACCAAACCTTCATGTCTCGCTCTCCCCCGAGAAAAAACCGACTTTCGTCAGCACTTGATGCCCACGTGCAGCGCCGTCACCCCCGCTGTCAGGTTGTGTACGTCCACATGCCCGAAGCCTGCCTCGCGCATCATGCCGCGCAAGGTTTCCTGGTCCGGGTGCATGCGGATGGATTCCGCCAGGTAACGGTAACTGGCCTCGTCCTTCGCCACCCACTGGCCCAGTTTGGGCAGGATGTTGAAGCTGTACCAGTCGTACGCCTTTTGCAGGGGCGGCGCCACCTTGGAGAATTCGAGCACCAGCAACTTGCCCCCGGGCCTGAGTACCCGATTCATTTCCTTGAGCGCAAGTTCCTTGTGCGTCATGTTGCGCAAGCCGAAGGCCACGGTCACGATGTCGAAATGGCCGTCGGGAAAGGGCAGTTGCTCGGCGTCGCAGACCAGGGTTGGCAACACCACCCCGCGGTCGAGCAGGCGGTCGCGGCCTTCGCGCAGCATGGCCTCGTTGATGTCGGTGTGCACCACCGTGCCGGTGGGCGCCACCAGCGGGGCAAAGGCCAGGTCGAGGTCACCAGTGCCGCCAGCGATGTCGAGCACGCGGTCGCCCGGGCGCGGGTTGGCCACGGTGATGGTGTAACGCTTCCACCAGCGGTGCAGCCCGGCCGACATGAGGTCGTTCATCACGTCGTAGTTGGACGCCACCGAATCGAACACGCTGCGCACGCGGCGCGCCTTCTCGCGTTCGTCGACCGTCTGGAAACCGAAATGTGTCTGACTCATGCCGCTATGGTAGCGGCTTGCGCCCTGCCGTCAGTGGTGATGCCCACAGCCGGCGCCGGTTTTTTCGGGCATGGGGGCATCGCGGCTCACGCCCGCGTCCTGCAGGCGGCGCTCGTAATCGGCCCAGAGCTCGTCCTGCTTCGCGCCCAGGAAATAGAGGTAGTCCCAGCTGAAGATGCCGGAGTCGTGCCCGTCAGAGAAGGTGGGCTGCACAGCGTAGTTGCCCACCGGCTCGAGCGCCACGATGCCGACCTCGCGCTTGCCGGTCTGCAGCACCTCCTGCCCCGGGCCATGGCCCTGGACCTCGGCCGAGGGCGAGTAGACGCGCAACAGCTCAAACGGCAACTTGAAGTGCGCGCCATCGGAAAACACGATTTCCAGGATGCGCGATTGGCTGTGGACGGTGATGTCTTGGGGGGTGGGGGTTTGTCGGTCCAGTCCGGCCATGGGAAGTCTCCAGGGTTGTCAGAAGCGCAACGCCGCGATGGCGGCATCGCAGGCGGGCAAAGCGGCACGCACGGACGCCAGGCGCGCACCGTCTGGGCCACGTTGCGCAGCGGCCCACAGCGGGGCGGGGAAATGGCTGTCCCAGTCGTAACGGGCCACCACGTGCCAGTGCAGGTGAGGCACCACATTGCCCAGCGCGGCCAGGTTGACCTTGGTGGGCCGCAGGTGCTGGCGCACCGCGCGCTCCACCGCGGAGACGGCACGCATGCACAGGGCCTGATCGGCTTCGCTCAGGTCGGACCATTCGGCCACGTGCGCGTTCCAGACCACCCGGTAAAAGCCTGGGAAGTGCTCGGCGTCCGGCCCGGTGGCGCGGATGACGCGAAACGGCCCATGGCGGGCGAGCAACAGCCCGCCGTCCTCGCGGCACAGCGGGCAGTCGGCCGCCACGGGCGCCATCGTCACACCAGCACCCGCTCGATGCCGCCGGCGTTGGCGTTGGTCACGTACTCCGGCATCCAGTTCTCGCCCAGGATCTGGTTGGCCATCTCGACGACGATGTAGTCGGCTTCCAGCAGGCCGTTGTTCAGGTCGTCGCCGTAGCGGCTCAGGCCCTGGTAGCAGCTCGGGCAGCTGGTCAGGATCTTGGTCTTGCCCTGGGGCGCGGCCACACCGTTCTTTTCGGCCAGCTTCGCCAGTTGATCGGCGTTCTTCTTGAGTTCCTCTTCCTTGCGGAAGCGCACCTGGGTCGAGACGTCGGGGCGGGTGACGCCCAGCGTGCCGGATTCGCCGCAGCAGCGGTCGGCCTTGACCACGGTGTCACCAACGAGAGCCTTGACCGTCTTCATCGGGTCCTGCAGCTTCATGGGCGTGTGGCAGGGGTCGTGGTACAGGTAGGCGCCCTTGGACTCGAGCGTGATGCCTTTTTCGAGCAGGTACTCGTGGATGTCGATGATGCGGCAGCCCGGGAAGATCTTGTCGAACTGGTAGCCCTGCAGCTGGTCGTAGCAGGTGCCACAGCTCACCACCACGGTCTTGATGTCGAGGTAGTTGAGCGTGTTGGCCACGCGGTGGAACAGCACCCGGTTGTCGGTGATGATCTGCTCGGCCTTGTCGAACTGGCCGCTGCCGCGCTGGGGGTAGCCGCAGCAGAGGTAGCCCGGGGGCAGCACGGTCTGCACGCCGGCGTGCCACAGCATGGCCTGGGTGGCCAGACCGACCTGGCTGAACAGGCGCTCCGAGCCGCAGCCGGGGAAGTAGAACACCGCCTCGGTGTCGCTGGTGGTGGCCTTGGGGTTGCGGATGATGGGGACGTAGTTCTTGTCCTCGATGTCCAGCAGCGCCCGCGCGGTCTTCTTGGGCAGCCCGCCCGGCAGCTTCTTGTTGATGAAATGGATCACCTGCTCCTTGATGGGTGCAGGCCCCACCGTGGCCGGCGGTGCGCCGGTCTGCTTGCGCGCCAGCCCCTTGAGCAGGTTGTGCGCCAGGCGTTGCGCCTTGAAGCCCACGCCCACCATGGCACTGCGTGCCAGCTTGATGGTGTCGGGGTTGGTGGCGTTGAGCATGAACATGGCCGCCGCGTTGCCGGGGCGCCAGGTTTTCTGGCCCATTTTGCGCAGCAGGTTGCGCATGTTCATCGACACGTCGCCGAAGTCGATCTTCACCGGGCACGGGCTTTCGCACTTGTGGCACACGGTGCAGTGGTCGGCCACGTCCTCGAACTCTTCCCAGTGCTTGATGCTGATGCCGCGGCGGGTCTGCTCCTCGTACAGGAAGGCTTCCACCAGCAGCGAGGTGGCCAGGATCTTGTTGCGCGGCGAGTACAGCAGGTTGGCGCGCGGCACATGGGTGGAGCACACCGGCTTGCACTTGCCACAGCGCAGGCAGTTCTTCACCGAATCGGCGATGGCGCCGATGTCGCTCTGCTGCATGATGAGCGACTCGTAGCCCATGAGGCCGAAGCTGGGGGTGTAGGCCATGCTCAGGTCGGCGCGGCGCTGGTCCGGCTGGTCAAACAGCGCGCCCTCGCGCAGCAGCTTGCCTTTGTTGAAGCGACCGTGCGGGTCCACCTTCTGCTTGTAGCCGGTGAACGGGGCCAGCTCCTCGTCGGTGAGGTACTGCAGCTTGGTGATGCCTATGCCATGCTCGCCCGAGATCACGCCGTCGAGGCTGCGCGCCAGCACCATGATGCGGTCCACCGCCTCGTGCGCGGTCTGCAGCATCTCGTAGTCGTCGCTGTTGACCGGGATGTTTGTGTGCACGTTGCCGTCGCCGGCGTGCATGTGCAGCGCCACCCACACCCGGCCCTTGAGCACCCGCTTGTGGATGGCCTTGCACTCTTCCAGCACCGGCGCAAAAACGCTGCCGGTGAAGATGTCGCGCAGCGGCTCGCGGATCTGGGTTTTCCAGCTCGCGCGCAGGGAGTAGTCCTGCAGCTGTTCGAAGAAGGTGCGGCCGGTGTCGGGCTGGGTCACGTCCAGGCCGTCCATCCACTGCTGCCACTGGGCCCGCACGCCACGGATGACATCCAGCGCGCGGTCGATGTGCTCCTGCACCGTGTCAGGGCCGGGCATCTCGCCGGCCTCTTCCACCTTGCCCAGGGGCAGGCTGCCGCGCTGGAAGAAGGCTTCGAGTTCGTTCGCCAGCTTGACCTTGTTGCGCAGGCTGAGCTCGATGTTGATGCGCTCAATGCCCAGGGTGTACTCGCCCATGCGCGGCAGCGGGATCACCACGTCTTCGTTCACCTTGAAGGCGTTGGTGTGCTTGCTGATGGCGGCGGTTTTCTTGCGGTCGGCCCAGAACTTCTTGCGCGCCTCGGGGCTGACGGCGGTGAAGCCTTCGCCGGCACGGCCGTTGGCCAGGCGCACCACCTCGCTCGCGGCGCGGGCCACGGCATCCGGGTCGTCGCCCACGATGTCGCCGATCAGCACCATCTTGGGGAAGCCGCCGCGCTTGCTCTTGGTGGAATAGCCCACGGCGCGCAGATAGCGGTCGTCCAGGTGTTCCAGGCCGGCCAGCAGGGTACCCGAGCGTTTCTGCTCGGCGAACATGTAGTCCTTGATCTCGACGATCGAGGGCACCGCGTCCTTGGGGTTGCCGAAAAACTCCAGGCACACCGTGCGGGTGTGCTCGGGCATGCGGTGCACCACCCAGCGCGCGCTGGTGATCAGGCCGTCGCAACCCTCTTTCTGCACGCCGGGCAGGCCGCTCAGGAACTTGTCGGTCACGTCCTTGCCCAGGCCTTCCTTGCGGAAGGTCTTGCCGGGAATGTCGAGCCGCTCGGTGCGCAGCAGCGTCTTGCCGTCGGCCTGGAAGTACTGCAGCTCGAAGCTGGCGACGTCGGCGTCGTGGATCTTGCCGAGGTTGTGGCCCACGCGGGTCACGGTCAACCATTCGGCGTCGGGCGTGACCATGCGCCAGCTGGCCAGGTTGTCGAGCGCGGTGCCCCACAGCACGGCCTTCTTGCCACCGGCGTTCATCGCGATGTTGCCGCCCACGCAGGACGCCTCGGCGCTGGTCGGGTCCACCGCGAACACGTAACCGGCGCGCTCGGCGGCGTCGGCCACGCGTTGCGTCACCACGCCGGCTTCGGTCCAGATGGTGGGCACTTTGTGGTCCAGCCCCGGCAGGTCGATCAGCTCGACCTCGGTCATGGACTCGAGCTTTTCGGTGTTGATGACCACGCTCTTCCACGTCAGCGGAATGGCGCCGCCGGTGTAACCGGTGCCACCCCCACGCGGGATGATGGTCAGGTCGAGTTCGATGCAGGCCTTCACCAGGCCCGCCATTTCGGCTTCGGTGTCGGGGCACAGCACCACAAAGGGGTACTCGACGCGCCAGTCGGTGGCGTCGGTCACGTGGCTGACGCGGCTCAGGCCGTCAAACTTGATGTTGTCTTTGGCCGTGTGGCGGCGCAGGGTTTTGGCCACGCGCTGGCGCAGGGCCGCCATGTCGTCGAACAGGCGGGCGAATTCGCGCACGGCCTGCTGGGCAGCGGCCAGCAACTCCCCTACCAGGGCATCGCGCTCGCCGTCTTCCTGCGGACGGCGGCGCTTTTCCACCTCGCCCAGCCGGTGGTGCAAGGCCTCGACCAGCGCAGCGCGGCGCTTGGGGTTGTCCAGCAGGTCGTCGTGCAGGTAGGGGTTGCGCTGCACCACCCAGATGTCACCCAGCACCTCGTAGAGCATGCGGGCCGAACGGCCGGTGTGGCGCTCCTGGCGCAGCTGGTTCAACACATCCCAGGCCCGGGAGCCCAGCAAACGGATGACGATTTCGCGATCGGAAAACGAGGTGTAGTTGTACGGGATCTCGCGCAGGCGCGGCGCATCCGGGGCGGCGTCAAGCAGGTGCTGGATCGGGGTGGGTGCGTTCATCGTCGGGACATTCACAGCCGGGGCAGGGTGGGTGATGTTACCGCAGCGCAACATGCGCGACGGTGGTGCCCCGGCATGGCATCACTCGCGTCAGGGCTTCGGGGTCAACGACATCGCCGCCCCGCGTCCGCGCCACTCAGCGCCGGGACTGAAGCCAGGCAGCGGCCGTACCCACCACCAGCACCAGGGCGGCGTAGGTCAGCATCTTGCCGTCGCGGCCCCAGTAGGCCAGCCCGGCCGCCAGCACCGCCACCCCGAGCCCACACAGCACCATCCAGGCCCGCCACAACCGGCGCGCCGCCGACCCGCGCAACGCCAGGCCGCGCCAGCCCACCACCCCCGGTACCAGCAGGGTGGCCAGAGCCACGGCGGGCCAGACGAAATTGCCAAGGTGGACGAGGAAAGCCCAAGGGTGCATGGACGGGGCCCCGACCCGGGGCCGTGCGAGGATGGGGCGTCGATTTTATAATCGGGCGCTTATGGCAGTCTGGGCGCTCGGCATCAACCATCAGACCGCTCCGCTCGACCTGCGGGGCCGGTTCGCGTTCGCGCTCGACCAGGTGCCGCCCACGCTGCAACGTTTCCGCGCGAGCCTGGCCCGGGAGCCAGAGGCCACGCTGCTGTCGACCTGCAACCGCACCGAGATCTATTGCGCGTCCGACGAGCTCGCGATCGAGCCCACCGTGCACTGGCTCGCCCACACCGGCGGCGTGAGCCCGCAAGACCTGTTGGACCACGCGTATGTGCTGCGGGAGGGCGAAGCCGCCCGCCACGCCTTCCGCGTCGCCAGCGGACTCGACAGCATGGTGCTGGGCGAGGCCCAGATCCTGGGGCAGATGAAAGACGCCGTGCGCGCCGCCGACGCCGCCGGGGCCCTGGGCACTACCCTGCACCAGCTGTTCCAGCGCTCGTTTTCGGTGGCCAAGCAGGTGCGCAGCAGCACGGAGATCGGCGCCCACTCCATCAGCATGACGGCTGCCGCCGTGCGCCTGGCCGGCCAGCTGTTCGAGAACCTGCAGGACATCCGCGTGCTGTTCGTGGGCGCCGGAGAAATGATCGAGCTGGCCGCCACCCACTTCGCCGCCAAACACCCCAAGGGCATGGCGATTGCCAACCGCACGCTGGAACGTGGCGAGAAGCTGGCCAGCCGCTTCGGCGCCGAAGTCATGCGCCTGGCCGACCTGCCCGACCGCCTGCACGAATTCGACGCCGTCATCAGCTGCACCGCCTCGACCCTGCCGCTGATCGGCCTGGGGGCGGTGGAGCGCGCCCTGAAAAAGCGCCGCCACCGCCCCATGTTCATGGTGGACCTCGCGGTGCCCCGCGACATCGAGGTCGAGGTCAAGGGCCTGGACGACGTGTACCTGTACACGGTGGACGACCTCGCCAGCGTGGTGCAGACCGGCAAGGACCAGCGCCAGGCGGCCGTGGCCCAGGCCGAAGCCATCATCGACGCCGGGGTGGAGAGCTTCATGCACTGGCTCAGCCAGCGCGACCCGCGCGCCGGGGTCGTCGGGCTGATCCGGGACCTCAATGCCCAGGCCGACGCCTGGCGCAGCGCCGAGATCGCCCGCGCCCGCAAGCTGCTGGCCAAAGGCGAGGACGTGGACGCTGTGCTCGACGCGCTGGCCCGCGGCCTGACCCAGAAAATGCTGCATGGGGCGCTGGCCGAGCTGCACGCCGGCGACGAACGCAGCCGCCAAGCCACCGCCGACACCGTTTCGCGCCTGTTCCTGCGGGGCAAGGCGCACCCATGAAGGCCTTCATCCGCGAAACCCTGGAACGCCAGCGGCTGCGCCTGCACGAACTCGACGCGCTGCTGAGCGCGCCCGACGCCGTCGATGACCTGGACCGTTTCCGCCAGCTGACCCGCGAGCACGCCGACACCGACGCCGTGGTGCAGCCCTACCTGCGCTACCTGCAGCGCGAAACCGACCGCCGCGAGGCCGAGGCCATGGCCCAGGACAGCGACAGCGAGCTGGCCGCGATGGCCCGGGAGGAAATCGCCCAGGCCGACAGCGAACTCGCGGCCCTGGAGACCGAACTGCAGGCCTTGCTGGTGCCGAAAGACCCCGACGACGACCGCCACGCCTTCCTGGAGATCCGCGCCGGCACCGGGGGCGACGAGGCCGCCCTGTTCGCCGGCGACCTGGCCCGCATGTACACCCGCTACGCCGAACGCCAGGGCTGGCGCGTGGAAACCGTGAGTGCCTCCCCGGCCGAACTCGGCGGCTACAAGGAAGTGGTGCTGCGTGTGGCGGGCCCACGCGCCTACGGCACGCTGCGTTTCGAGTCGGGTGGCCACCGCGTCCAGCGCGTGCCAGCCACCGAAAGCCAGGGCCGCATCCACACCAGCGCCTGCACCGTGGCCGTGATGCCCGAGCCCGACGAGGCCGAGGCGGTGCAACTCAACCCGGCCGATCTGCGCATCGACACCTTCCGCGCCAGCGGCGCCGGCGGCCAGCACATCAACAAGACCGACTCGGCCGTGCGCGTCGTGCACCTGCCCACCGGACTGGTTGCCGAATGCCAGGACGGCCGCAGCCAGCACAGCAACAAGGCCAAAGCGCTACAGGTGCTGCAGGCCCGCCTGCAGGAAAAGGAACGGCGCGAACGCGAGGCGAAGGAAGCGGCCGAACGCAAGGGGCTGATCGGCAGCGGCGACCGCAGCGACCGCATCCGCACCTACAACTTCCCGCAAGGCCGACTGACCGACCACCGCATCAACCTCACGCTCTACAAGCTCGGGCTGGTGATGGAAGGCGACCTCGACGAGGTGGTGCACGCCCTGCAACTGGCGCGCGGCGCCGAACTGCTGGCCGAGCTGGAACAACAGGCCGACCAGAGCGCCCGCGGCGCCCTGGCGTGAACGGCTGATTGCCATGAACCCTGGGACATCCGGCAAGGCCACGGTGGCCGAAGCGCTGCGCGCGGGTCTGACATCGGGCCTGCCCCGGCTGGAGGCCGAATGGCTGCTGCTGCATGCGCTGGGCCATGGCGAGGCCGGGCGCGCCTGGCTGATCGCCCACGACACCGACGCGCTCGACACCGATGCCCTCGCCCGCTACCAGGGCCTGTGCACGCGCCGGCTGCAGGGCGAGCCGGTGGCCTACCTGCTCGGCCAGCGCGGCTTCCACGGACTGACGCTGCTGGTGGACGCCCGCGTGCTCGACCCCCGGCCCGACACCGAAACCCTGGTCGACTGGGCGCTGGAGGTGCTGCACGATCGGCCGACCCCCGCCGTGCTGGACCTGGGCACCGGCAGCGGGGCGATCGCCCTGGCCGTGCAATACCGCCGACCCGACGCCCGCGTCTGGGCGCTGGACGCCAGCGCCGACGCCCTGGACGTGGCCCGCGCCAACGCGTCCCGGCTCGACCTGCCGGTGAGTTTCGCGCAGGGCCACTGGCTGCGCGGCTGGCCGCCCACCGCCAGCGAGTCGGCGCCCACCCGGTTCGACCTCATCGTCAGCAACCCGCCCTACATCCGTGCCGACGACCCGCACCTGGCAGCGCTGACCCACGAACCCCTGAGCGCCCTGGCCAGCGGCCCCGATGGCCTGGACGACCTGCGGGAAATCGTTGCCACCGCGGGCAGCTACCTGAAGCCCGGCGGCTGGCTGTTGCTCGAACACGGCTGGGACCAGGCGGACGCCGTCGCCGCCCTGCTCTCGGCCCAGGGTTACGCCGACGTGGCGCACCGGCTCGACCTCGGTGGCCACCGCCGCTGCACCGGCGGGCGTTGGCCGGACACACCCCATCCCAACAGGGACACGCCGGTGCAGGGATAATGTCACCTCACGATTTGGACACACACCCCATGAGCGACACCCAGCAACGCATCGACCAACTGGTCAAATCCCACGAGATCGTGCTCTTCATGAAAGGCACGGCGAGCTTCCCCATGTGCGGTTTCTCGGGCCGCGCGGTACAGATCCTCAAGGCCTGCGGCGTGGACCCGCGTGGTCTGGCCACCGTCAATGTGCTGGAAGACCCCGAAATCCGTCAGGGCATCAAGGAATACAGCAACTGGCCGACCATCCCGCAGCTGTACGTCAAGGGCGAGTTCGTCGGCGGCTCCGACATCATGATGGAAATGTACGAGTCGGGCGAGCTCCAGCAGCTGCTGGGCGGCGACGCCGCCTGACGTGACCGGGCCCGGAGGTGATGCGGGGACGCAACACCTCCACCGGCTCAGGCGCCATCGGGGGAGGCACCCTTGAACCCTGGCACGCCGTATGCTTCAATGAAAGCACCGTGTCTTGAAGGAGCCCCCGATGAGCAGCACCAGCCTCACCGTCCCCTCCCTCGGGCTGCCGATTGCCCGCATGCGCAGCGTCTTCCGCGCCGACGACGTGGAGCGCCAGCTGGCCAAGCTCCAGGGCCATGCCAATGAGCGCGAGCACGAGGGCCTGCGCAGCGTCTACGAGCGCATGCTGGAACGCGGCCCGCAACGCTTCGCTGTCAAACCCTCGAGCGTGCCCGACATGGCCCCGCTGTACGGCCAGCTGCCCAATTTTGGTGAAGTGCTCGACGACGTGAAGCGCCACGTCGCCCTGAGCCAGGACAGCCAGGACAACCTCGAACTCACCCCCATGCTGCTGCTCGGGCCGCCAGGTGTGGGCAAGACCCACTTCGCCCACAAGCTGGCCGAGCTGCTGGGCACCACCATGAGCCTGGTGCCCATGAGCTCCATGACCGCCGGCTGGTTGCTGTCGGGCTCCTCGTCGCAATGGAAGGGCGCCAAACCCGGCAAGGTGTTCGAGGCGCTGGTGGACGGCCAGTACGCCAACCCGGTGATGGTGGTCGACGAGATCGACAAGGCCAGCGCCGACGCCCAGTACGACCCGCTCGGGGCCCTTTACAGCCTGCTGGAACACGACACCGCGCAGCGCTTTGTGGACGAGTACGCCGAGGTGCCGATCGACGCCAGCCAAGTCATCTGGATCACCACCGCCAACGACGAGCGCGCCATCCCCGAACCCATCCTCAACCGGATGAACGTGTTCCAGATCGAGCCGCCCAGCCCGGAGGCCGCGCGGCAGATTGCCCGGCAGATTTACCAGGGGCTGCGCGACGAGCACGACTGGGGCCGGCGCTTTGCCGACGAGCCGGCGGGCGACGTGCTCGACCAGCTCGCCACCCTCGCGCCACGCGAGATGCGGCGGGCCCTGATGACCGGCTTTGGCAACGCGCGGCTGGACCGGCGCGACGCCATCGAAGTGAGGGACCTGCCGCGGGCCGGCAGCGGCAAAGCGCGGATCGGCTTCCTGCAGTAACGCGCCGTCAAGGGCAGCCGCCACCCTGCGCCGGGTCGAGGTGTGGCATCAGGATCGGGCCCATGGCCCGCAGGATCTGCACCGGCAGGCCTGAGGTGAACCGGTGGCGGGCCGCCTCGGGACCGACCACGTAGGCGGTCAGGCTGCCGAAGTGGCGCGGCCCGAGGTAGAACACGAAGGTGGCGGTGCGGTTGAGGGCATAGGCGCTGCGCCCGCCGATGACGACCCGGTTGTCACCGGTGCCGGTCTTGCCGCCGGGCGACAGGTCGTCGCCGGCCTGGGTGCGAAAGCTGCCGGCCAACCGGCGTGCGGTGCCCCGCTCCACCACCTCCGACAGGGCGCGCCGCAGCGCAGCCGCCACTTCGGGCGCCATCACCCGCTCGCCTTCGGCCGGCAGCGGCGCATAGGCCGTCTCCCAGGGGGTATCGGCGGCCAGCCGGAGGTCGGTGATGCGCCGCTGCGGCCAACGCACCCCATCGTTGAGGATGATGCCCATGAGCTCGACCAGCGCCGCCGGCCGATCGCCCGAACTGCCCAGGGCCGTGGCCAGCGACGGCACCAGTTGCCCGAATGGGTAGCCCAGGCGCGCCCAGCGGCGGTGAATTTCGCCGAAGGCCTCGACCTCCAACATGGTCTGGATCCGGCTGTCCTGCGCGTTCTTGGCGCGGGTCTGGAACAACCAGCGGTACACCGCCTGGCGCTCGGTGCGGCTGGCCGCCAGGGCGTCGGCCAGGGTCGCGTCGGGCCGGCGCAGGCGGTAGGTCACCAGCCACAGCTCGAGCGGGTGCAGCCGGGCCACAAAGCCGCGGTCGGGCAGGTCGATGGCGTCGGGCGCGTAGCGCTGGTGCAGCTGGATCACGCGCGCCGCCCCCGGCGCCCGGTCGCCCAAGCGGTCGGACAGGAACACCGCCAGCGCTTGCGGCGAGGCGTCGGGCTCCAGGTAGCGGAACACCGCGGCCAGCCGGTCGGGCGAATTGCCCAGGCCGTCGAACAGCATGGCGCGCCATTCTTCGGGCGTGTGCTGCTCGGTCTTGCGCCAGAAGCGGCGCAGAAAGGTCTGGCCTTCGCGGTCGGCGAAGCGGGCCAGGTAGTCGCCGCGCCGCGGGTCGCTGGAATCCTCGAGCAGGCGCGCGGTGCTGCCCGGCACCTGGTACATGGTGTGGCGCACCACCTCGCGCATCAGCCGCACGAAGGGCAGGTTGATGGAGGCCTGCATCGCCTCGCGCAAGGTGGGCTGGCGGCTATCGTCGTCGCGGTTGAAGTTGCCGAAGGTGTGGACGCCCCCCCCGGTGAAGAAGGTTTCGGCCGGGCTGGCGGAAAAGCGCCGCTCCAGGGCGGCTTCGAGCATGGCGCTCAGGCTGCGATCGTCGGCCGTGGCGAGGTACTCCACGGCCCAGCGCCCCAGGGTGTCCTGGCGGTCCACCGCCAGGGCGCGCAGTTCGGCCGGTGGCAACGGCGACAGGCGCTCGTGCTGCTCGGCCACCAGCTCGAGGTAAGTGGCGAGCACGCGCAGCTTGGCGGTGGAGCCCAGTTCCAGCTTGCTGCCCTCGTTGATGTCGAGCGGCTGGCCGGTGGTGTCGGTCTGCACACGCACGAGGTTGCCGTGTGGCGTATGCTCCCAGAGCGTGAAGCTGTACCGCACGTCGGCCATGCTGGTCGGCTGCAGCATCCGCTCCCCCATCAGCCCCTGTGCACGCGCGAAGGCGGGGTCGGCCAGGCTCTCCAGGTAGCCGGACACGGCCGCCTGCAGCGGGCCGTGCAAGGTAGCGCCCAGCTCGGCGTCGAGGCGGTCCAGGCTGTAGAGGGAGGTACCCAGCAGGCCGGCCAGGCGGTTGCGCACCGCCACGGTGCCCTTGCCTGCTTGCACCGGTGCCAGCGGCGGGTTGCGGGCCATGTCGCGGAAAGCCAGCGGCTCGGCCAGCGCGGCATCGCGCCAGTCAGGGGGGATCAGGCCTTCGGCGGCCATCAGGCGCAGGTAGGCGTCGGTGGTGGCGTTGAGGTCCTGGCGGCCCTGCCCCAGGTACCACGAGGGGCGACGGTGCGCGATCATCAATGCGACGGCCTGGCGCAACACCCGGCCGCGCGCGGCCGTATCGACAGGGCCCGGGGCCAGCGAGGCCTGGGTATCGGCCAGTTCGGTGCCGAACCAGACCCACAGGCCGTCCCCCAGTCCATTGACCTCGCCATGGCGCGGCGCCGCCGACAAGGGCACGGTGTTGAGGTAGTCGAGCACGGTCTGGCGCCGCACCGGCAGCGTCGCCTCGCCTTGGCGGTAGGCCCGTACCGCGGCCGACGCCATCTGGCGCAGCTTCTCCCGCGCGTTGTGGGTAATGCCACCAGGGGAATGCCGGTACTTTTCGATCTGGGTGGCCAGGGTGCTGCCGCCTGGGGTGTCCACCTCGGGGTGGAGCTGGCTGCCGATCTGGCCTATCACCGCACGGGTGAAGCGGACCCAGTCGACCGCCGGGTTCATGTGGGGTCGGGTGTCGTCCAGCAGATCGCGGTTTTCGATGAACAGCAGCGCCTGCACCAGCACCGGCGGCACCGCCTCGAAGGCTTCGAACTGGCGGTACGGGTAGCGGAAGGCATAGATCGGCTCGCGGGCGCAGCCGTACACCGTGAGCCCGGCCTGGGCTTTCTCGGCGTAGGGGGCAAACAGCGACAGGTCCAGGTGGTTTAACAGGGCCTCGTTGTGGCGCGCCTGTTCGGTGACGGTGTAACCGCGCGCCTGCAGCCGCTCGGTGAACAACGGTATCTGGGTGTAACCCAGCCGCTCATCGAACGGGCCATGCGCCGGGAAGCGGATGCGGTCGCTCGGGCCGGGGGCGACTTCGTGACCGAGGGTGGCGGCATAGCGCGCGGTCCAGCGGGCCTGCCAATGCGAGGTGTGCACCTCCCGCCACACCGCGGCCCCCAACGCCACGACCAGCACCAGGAGCACCGGCCAGCCCCATCGCCGCAGGGTCCGCCCCCTCATGCCTGGCGCCACTGCCGTTGTGCTGCGAACACGGCGTTGGGGTATTCGGCCCGCCCGCGGCTGCCGTTGTAGCGGCCGAGCGCGAGAAACAGGTCGCCCTTTTCACGGTCCAGGTAATGGCGCAGGATCACACAGCCGAAACGGATGTTGGTTTGCAGGTGGAACAGCTTGCCGACGTCGCCATCGCCGATGAGGCGCGCCCAGAACGGCATGATTTGCATGTAACCCCGAGCCCCCACACGCGAGATGGCGAACTTGCGAAAGGCGCTCTCCACCTGGATCAGTCCCAGCACCAGCGAGGCGTCCAGACCGGCGCGCTTGGTCTCGTACCAGACCGTCTGCAGGAACTCGACGCGTTCGCGCAACTCGGGCTTGCGGCGGTGCAACTTGGGGCTTTGCTCGCCCAGCCAGCGCAGGTAGTCCAGGCGGGCATCGGTGCTGACGAACTCTGGCTCGGGTGGCCCAGAGAACTCCACCGCTGCGCGCAAGGCCAGCCGCACCGAATCGGCCAGCGGCTCTTCCAGCTGCCCACCCGCCCAGGCAGGCGATACGCCCACGGCCGACAGCCCGCCCCACAAGGCGGCGCCACCAGCCCACGCCAGGCAGTGCCGGCGCGTCGTGGGCCACAATGACGGAGAGCGGTTCATGCAAGCAAAAGCGTTGACCAGCCGGGCCCTCGACCCCAGAGATCAGAGCCCGAGCCGGTCTTTCAGCTGCGCCAGCACGTCGCCCACGGCCACCTTGGTGGCGGCCGCGTCACGGCGGTGCTGGTACTCCACCAGGCCTTCCTTCAAGCCTTTGTCGCCGATGGTGACACGGTGCGGCACACCAATCAACTCCCAGTCGGCAAACATGGCGCCCGGGCGCTCGCCGCGGTCGTCCAGCAGCACGTCCACGCCCAGGGCGGCAAGCTGGTCGTGCAGCTGCTCGGCGGCGGCCTTCACGGCCTCGCTGCGGTCCATGCCGATGGGGCAGATCACCACGGTGAACGGGGCGATCGCGTCGGGCCAGATGATGCCGCGCTCGTCGTGGTTCTGCTCGATGGCCGCAGCCGGCAGGCGCGTCACGCCGATGCCGTAGCAACCCATCTCGAAGGGTTTGGGTTTGCCGTCCTCGTCGAGGAAGGTGGCGTTCATGGCGCGGCTGTACTTGGTGCCCAGGTAGAACACGTGGCCCACCTCGATGCCGCGCTCGATGGCCAGCACACCTTGGCCATCGGGCGACGGGTCGCCCGCGACGATGTTGCGGATGTCGGCCACCAGGTCGGGTTCGGGCAGGTCGCGGCCCCAGTTGACGCCCGTAAGGTGGACATCGGCCTCGTTGGCGCCACAGATCCAGTCGGCCATGACCGCCACCTCGCGGTCGGCGATCACCTGCACCGGCTGGCGCAGGCCCACCGGACCCAGGTAGCCGGGTTTGGTGCCGAAGTGCGCGACGATTTCGGCCTCGGTGGCGAAGCGGAAGCCCAGGTCCAGCCCCGACAGCTTGCCCACCTTGACCTCGTTCATGTCGTGGTCGCCGCGCAGCAGCAGCAACCAGATGGTGCTCTTGACCACCTCGTCGCGCTCGTTGATCTCGTCGGTGGCGAGCACGATGGACTTGACCGTGGTGGCCAGCGGCACGCCCAGCAGTTCGGCCACCTGGGCACAGGTGCTCTTGCCCGGGGTAGGGGTTTTGGTCAGCGGCTGGCTGGCGGCCGGGCGCGGGCCCTGGGGTGCCAGCGCCTCGGCCTTTTCGATGTTGGCCGCGTAGTCGCTGGTGGGGCAATAGACGATGGCGTCTTCGCCGGTGGCGGCGATCACCTGGAACTCCTCGCTCAGGTCGCCCCCGATGGCGCCGCTGTCGGCCGCCACCGCGCGGTAGGTCAGGCCGAAACGGTCGAAGATGCGGCGGTAGGCCTGCGCCATCACCTGGTAGCTGGCCTGCGCGGCTTCGGCGCTGCGGTCGAAGCTGTAGGCGTCCTTCATGATGAACTCGCGGCCACGCATCAGGCCGAAGCGCGGGCGGCGCTCGTCGCGGAACTTGGTCTGGATCTGGTAGAAGTTCTTGGGCAGCTGCTTGTAGCTGCGCAGTTCCTGGCGGGCGATGTCGGTCACCACCTCTTCGCTGGTGGGCTGCACCACGAAGTCGCGCTCGTGACGGTCCTTGATGCGCAGCAGCTCCGGGCCCATCTTGTCAAAACGGCCGGTTTCCTGCCACAGCTCCGACGGCTGGATGACCGGCATGGTCAGCTCCACCGCACCGGCGGCGTTCATTTCTTCGCGAATGATCTTTTCCACCTTCTGGATCACCCGCAGGCCCATGGGCATGTAGGTGTAGATGCCGGCGCCGAGCTTCTTGATCATGCCGGCGCGGGTCATGAGCTGGTGGCTGACCACCTCGGCGTCGGCCGGGGCTTCCTTGAGGGTGGAGATGAAGAACTGGGAGGCTTTCATGGGCGGGAAGGGATGCATCGCTTTCCAAGCGCACCTTGGCGATGCATAATCGAGACAGTTTAAGAATTGGGGTTGATTATGCTTGACAGAGATGGGTTCAGGCCCAATGTCGGCATCATTCTGCTCAACCAGAAGAACCAGGTGTTCTGGGGCAAACGCATCCGTACCCATTCCTGGCAATTCCCGCAGGGCGGCATCGACCGGGGCGAAACCCCTGAGCAGGCCATGTACCGGGAGCTGCACGAGGAAATCGGCCTCAAACCGGAACACGTGGCCATCGTTGCCCGCACGCGGGACTGGTTGCGCTACGAAGTGCCGGACCGCTTCATCCGGCGGGATGCACGCGGCCATTACCGGGGCCAGAAGCAGATCTGGTACCTGTTGCGCCTGGTCGGTGGCGACTGGAACCTGAACCTGCGCGCCACCAACCACCCCGAATTCGACGCCTGGCGCTGGAACGACTACTGGGTGCCGCTGGACGTGGTGGTGGAGTTCAAGCGGGGGGTCTACGAGATGGCGCTGACCGAGCTGTCGCGCTACCTGCCCCGCCAGGACCACCGCAACCGCTACCTGCGCGGCGGCAACCGCCCTCGCGGCCCCATGGCGCCATCGTCCCATTTGACGCTGCCAACGCACGTCGAGTTGCCACCCGGCGCCAGCTTCGATCCCGACCCGCAACACCTCGGCGCCGCCCAGCCGGCGGCGCACCGGAGCCCGACCTGATGCACCACCCCCTGCCCCCCGCCCCGGGCGTGCGCCGCCGGGCGCCCCTGACCCATGCCCTGCTGTATGCCCTGCTCGCGGGCGGCGCCGCCGCCAGCTCGGCCCAGGGCTGGAAGGACGATGCCCCGGCCTGGCAGGAAGACGCGGTGACGGCAGCCCCGGCGTTCGACACCGCCCGGCTGGTGCGGTTCCAGCTCTCCACCGCCTCGGAACTGGTGTATGGCATCGACCCCGCCACCCTGACCGTGGGGCAGGACGGCGTGATCCGCTACGTGATGGTGGCGCGCAGCCCCAGTGGCGCGGTCAATGCGCTGTACGACGGCCTGCGGTGCAAGACGGCAGAAGTGAAGACCTATGCCCGCTGGACCCCCGGCGCCGATGCCCAGGGTGGCAGCTGGCGCCCCGTCGAGGGCGCAGAATGGCGCTCGATCTATCACCACCATGGCAGCCGGGCCGCGCTGGTGCTGGCCCGTGGCGGCCTGTGCGACGGCCCCACCCCGAATGCCCCGGTGTCGCGCATGCTGCGCGACCTGCGCCAGGGCGGCACCGACCGCTGACGCACTGGGCAGCCCCCCCGGACTCAGCCCCGGGTGAGCACCAGGTTGTCGCGGTGGATCATCTCGGGCTCGGCGGCATAGCCCAGCAGGCGTTCGAAATCGGCCGACGACTTGCGGCACAGCTGCCGGGCCTCGCTGGCCGCGTAGTTGGCGAGGCCGCGCGCCACCTCGGCGCCGCGCGCGTCGCGGATGGCGATCACGTCGCCGCGCGAGAAATCGCCTTCCACCCCGGTCATGCCGATGGGCAGCAGGCTCTTGCCTTCCTGCACGATCTTGGCCACCGCGCCGTCGTCCACCATCACGGCACCGCGCAACTGCAGGTGGTCGGCCATCCACTGCTTGCGGGCCTGTTTCTTGGGGGTGTCGGCGATCAGGCAGGTGCCGATGGGCTCGCCCGCCACCAGGCGCAGCAGCGCGTTGGGTTCGCGGCCCCAGGCGATGACGGTGGAGGCGCCCGAACCGGCCGCGCGCTTGGCCGCCAGGATCTTGGTGATCATGCCGCCGGTGCCCACGCGCGAACCGGCGCCTCCGGCCATCTCTTCGAGCTTGGGGTCGCCGGCGCGGGCCACGTGCACGAACTGCGCGGCCGGGTCCTTGCGCGGGTCGGCGGTGTAGAGGCCTTTCTGGTCGGTCAGGATGACCAGCACGTCGGCCTCGATCAGGTTGGCCACCAGCGCGCCCAGGGTGTCGTTGTCGCCAAACTTGATTTCGTCGTTGACCACCGTGTCGTTTTCGTTGATGACCGGCACCACGCGGTGCTCCAGCAGCGTGAGTAAGGTGGAGCGGGCGTTGAGGTAGCGCTCGCGGTCGGCCAGGTCGGCGTGGGTGAGCAGCACCTGGGCGCTGCGCAGGCCCAGCTCGCGCAGCTTGGTCTCGTACATCTGCACCAGGCCCATCTGGCCCACGGCGGCGGCGGCCTGCAGCTCGTTGATTTCTTTCGGGCGCTTGGCCCAGCCCAGGCGCTTCATGCCTTCGGCAATGGCGCCACTGCTGACCATGATGACCTCGCGGCCGTCCTGCACCAGGGCGCTGAGCTGCTGACTCCACTGGCCGATGGCGGCCTCGTCCAGGCCCTTGCCCTCGTTGGTGACCAGGCTGGAGCCGACCTTGACCACGATGCGGCGGGCGCTGCGCAACACATCGGCAGGGGCCGCTTGAGGAGCGGCGACAGCGGGGGCGAGGGACTCGGCGGTCATGGTCGGGCAGGTTCGCTGGACAGGGTGCCCGCCACGGCGGGCCTGGGTGGTTGCAGGGGGTGGGACTCGCTCAGTCCCGGAAACGGGGATCGTCGCTGGGCGGGGGCGGTGCCTCCACGGTGTCGCGGTTCTCGTCAAAGCGCGGGTCCACGTACACCGCCGGCTTCTCCGCCTCGCGGGTGGCCGCGATGTGCTGGAAGATCTTCTGCACCAGCAACTCACAGCCCTCGCGGGTCAGCGCCGATATCTCGAACACCGGGCCTTTGTGCTTGAAGCGCTTGACGAAGTCCTTCACGCGGGCCTCGCGCTCCTCGGCCGGCACCATGTCCAGCTTGTTGAGCACCAGCCAGCGCGGCTTGGCGTGCAGCTCGGGGTCGTACTTCTTCAATTCCTTGACGATGGCCTTGGCCTGCGCCACTGGGTCCACCGCGTCGTCGAAGGGCGCCATGTCCACGATGTGCAGCAGCAGCCGGGTGCGCTGCAGGTGCCGCAGGAACTGGTGGCCCAGCCCGGCGCCTTCGGAGGCGCCTTCGATCAGGCCGGGCACGTCGGCGATCACAAAGCTCTTTTCCGGCCCCACCCGCACCACACCCAGGTTGGGGTGCAGCGTGGTGAAGGGGTAGTCGGCGATCTTGGGGCGGGCGTTGGACACCGCCGCAATGAAGGTGGACTTGCCCGCGTTGGGCATGCCGAGCAAGCCCACGTCGGCCAACACCTTGAGCTCGAGCTGCAGGTTGTAGCGCTCGCCCGGGTGGCCGGGGGTTTTCTGGCGCGGCGCGCGGTTGATGGCGCTCTTGAAGCGCAGGTTGCCGAAGCCGCCGTCGCCGCCTTTGGCGATGAGGATCTTTTCGCCGGCCTGCAGCAGCTCGTGCATCACCTCGCCGGTGTCGGCGTTGCGGACGATGGTGCCCACCGGCATCTTGAGAACGATGTCCTCGCCCTTGGCGCCGAACATGTCGGAGCCCTTGCCGTGCTCGCCGCGCGGCGCCTCGAACTTGCGCGAGTAGCGGAAGTCGATCAGGGTGTTGAGGTTTTCGTCGGCCAGCGCCCAGACGTGGCCACCCCGACCGCCGTCGCCGCCGTCGGGGCCGCCGAATTCCTTGTACTTCTCGTGGCGGAACGACACGCAACCATTGCCCCCGTCACCGGCGGCGACCTCGATGTAGGCCTCGTCAACAAATTTCATGGCTGGATTGTCCCTGAAACGAAGAAACACAAAAGGCCCGCATGCGCGGGCCCTTGGGATGCCGGGCAGCCAGGGCCGCCTCAGCAGATCGTCACACCGGGGTGACGAAAACCGTCTTGCGGTTCAGCGCGCCCTTGGTGGCGAAGCTGACCTTGCCGTCCACGGTGGCGAAGATGGTGTGGTCTTTGCCCACGCCCGTGCCGGTGCCGGCGTGGAACTTGGTGCCACGCTGGCGCACGATGATGGCGCCGGCGGAGATTTCCTGGCCGCCGAACACCTTCACACCCAACATCTTGGGCTTGGAGTCGCGACCGTTGCGGGTTGAGCCGCCGCCTTTTTTCTGTGCCATGGTGCTTTACTCCTTAGCCGTTGATCGAGCCGATCTGCAGCTCGGTGTAGTTCTGACGATGGCCCTGGCGCTTCTGGTAGTGCTTGCGACGGCGCATCTTGAAGATGCGGACCTTGTCGCCACGACCGTGAGAGACCACGGTGGCCGTGACCGTTGCGCCGGAGACCAAGGGCGTGCCCACCTTGATGCCTTCGCCGTTGCCGACGGCCAGCACCTGGTCGATCACGATCTCTTGACCCACGTCCGCAGCAATCTGTTCTACTTTAAGTTTTTCGCCAACGGCAACGCGATACTGCTTGCCGCCGGTTTTTATGACCGCGTACATATGAACCTCAATTGGTGATTCCAGCAAACGAATTTTCGCTGAACTGCGCATTCTAGAGGACCTTTGAGCGCCTTGCAAGCGAGCCGTGGTTTATGCAACCACTTGAACCAAGCGCCCTACACTGGCTCCACACAGTTCGTGTGAACTTGGAGAGACGACATGGCTTTTCCCTGGATGCTGGCGCTCAAGGTAATTCCCTGGGGCGAAGTGCTGGAGCATGCGCCCAAAGTGCTGAAGGGCGCCCGACAGCTGCTGGACCGACAAACTGCACGAGATGCACCTAATGCCCGAAATGAGCTTGAAGACCCGCAAAGCCTGCCGCTGCAACTGCAAGCCATGGAAGCCAAGCACCGACAACTGCAAGCCGACATAGCGCAGCTCGCCCAGACCACCGCAGAGCTTGCAGAACAGAACAATCGACTGGTCCAGGCGGTAGAGGTCCTGCGCTGGCGTACCCGATGGCTGGGGGGCATAGCCGTGGTGCTGGCTTTTTCAATGGCCCTGCTGGTGGCCGCGGGGCTTTGAGGTCACTCCGCTCGAAACATCCCCGCTAGACTACCGCTCACGCCCTGCCTCGTGCCAGGCCTTCTTCACCGGCGAGAGCAGGTATTCCATGACTGTTCTGCTACCTAGCAGAATTTCAGCCGTGGTCTGCATGCCCACCGCCAACGGGTAACTCACACCGTTCATTTCCAGGCCACTGGCTTCCAGCATGACCAGCGCCTTGTAGCGCAGCGGGCGCTGCCCAGGGCCTTGCAAACCCCTGTCACGGGCCTCCTCCTCGCTTTGCGCATCGGCACTTACATGCTCCACGGTGCCATGCCCCATGCCGTACTTCTGGAAGGTGTAAGGGGCAAATTTCAACTTCACCGGCTGCCCGGGTCGAACAAAACCAATGTCTTCGTTTGGCACCCATACTTCCACTTTGAGCTTTTCTTCACGCGGCACTAAGCTGGCCAGCACGGTGCCGGGTTGCACCACTGTGCCAGCGGTGTGGGTAGCCAAGTCCTTGATCACACCGTCGTGCGGGGCCTTGAGCTCCAGCAACTGCCTTCGATGCTCCAGCTTCTGAAGCTCCTGGGTCAGGCGGTCAAACTGGCCCAGGGCCTCCATGCGTTCGGCATGAAGGCTTCTTTGATGGTCGGCTTCGATTTGACGGAGCTTCTTCTGTGACTGCACAATGCTGGCCCGGGCTGAGGCAATCAAATGCCCTTGCGTGGCCAGCTCCTGCTCCTTTTCAACGCGCTCGCGCCGTTTGTCCGACCCCATCAAAGCCCCCGCAAACCCCTCTTGCACTAAGCGCACATAGGCCTGATCCTGCTCTAGGTAATGGGGCAGCACGGTTTCCAGGCGCTCCTTTTGCTGGCGGGCGGCGGCCAGTTCCTGCTCGGCCTTGGCGAGGCGGCTCCTTTCTTCGGCCAAGGCCGCTGAAAGCGCCCCCCGGTTGGCCTGGTAATGGGCCTGCGCTTCCTGCACAAGCACCGCAGGGGTGCCGGGCGACCCTACAAACCCTTGGCCCGAGAGTTCCGCATCAATGCGTGCCAACTGCAAACGGCGGCGCGTGTGCTCGGTTCCCAGAGCCACCAGATCGGCTTCAGTCAACAACGCGTCCATGCGCATGAGCACCTGGCCCGCTGACACACTTTCGCCTTCGCGCACCAGAATGTCTTTCACAATACCGGCTTCCGAAGGCTGCACGATCTTGAGGTAGCTCGCGGGCACCAATTTGCCTTCGGCCACCGCCACAATGTCCAGCCGCCCCACCAAAGCCCAGACCAGCAGGAACGCCAGCAAGGCCAGCAGTGCCCACAGCACCCGCCGCCCTTGGGGGTGCGGCGCAGCGTGCTGCAGGCGTATCAGCGGCGGGTGAAAGGCCAGGACGTCGGCTTGGCTTGGGTGGGCAAGGGGTTGTAGTGCGCTCATGGTTTACCGCTCAACCGTGCAAAGTGGCCACACCTTCGCGCAAGCCGGTGAAGCCCTTGAGCTGGGTGCCCGCAGCCGCCAGGCCCACAGCCCCTTCCTGCACCCGCATCAACGCCGCGTTCCCGCTGAGCAAGCCATCCAGCCCCGAAAGATCGGCACCCTGACCCTTGCCCTGCCATGGGGCAACGTCTTGCCTTTCGGCATCCAGCCGCTTCAACGCGTTCAGCAACTGTTGCCAATGCGCTTCCACCGACGGGCCATGGCCCGCAGACAAGGTGTGCCCATGGGCGTTTTCATGGGCCTGCGTGGGGAGTGGGAACCAACGTTCGAACCAGTCGGCATCCAAAGCCCCCACGGAGTCCATAGCGCTCGGGCCTTCCGCTGTCTGGGCATCGGCCTGGAAGCTGTCGAGGAAGTCGTCCAGCGTCTTATCTTTCTCGCCTCCGTTGTTTCCGCCTTTGCTGCCCGGGTTTCCGGGGCCCGTGCCGGGGCCGTCGTTGTGATTGTGGGTGTGGCCGGGCGGGGGCGCATCCTGGCCGTTTCCAACGCCGGCGTTGCCTTTGGAGCCGCCATTGCTCGTACCGGATTGGATCGTCAGCCCAAAAGAACGCTCCACGGTCAGCCCAAAGTGGTCCATGGCCGTCACCACCACGGCCAGCGAGCCCAGATCGGATTCGGTCGGCGTGCCGCTCAACTGGCCTGTGGCAGTGTCGAAAGCCAGCCAGTCGGGCAATGCGTCGCCGTTGGCCAAGCGCGCCGTCAGGCGAATCTGGTCATTGGGGTCGGGGTCTTGGAAGAACCCTTCGGGGATGGCATAGGTGAAGGCCTCGCCCATTTTGGCGACAGCAGACGCCAACTCGCCGTTGGCGGTGGGGGCATGGTTCAAATGCTCCAGCAGCGGTTCAATGGTGCCGTCCTCAAAAGCCAACGCGAGGACGGTCGGGTTGCCTGTGGTGGGTGAGAAGAAATGCTCGATCCGTACCGTATCGCTTGGCCCATAGTGCAGCAGCAGGGTGCTGCCTTCCCACTCGCGCCGGATGTCGGCTGGGGTTAAGCCGCCGGTGAACCGGATGAAGTTGAAGTCTTCGTCGCCACTGTCGATGATCGTGTCCACCCCATTACCTGGGGCGAAGATGTAGGCGTCGTTGCCGTCGCCACCCATCAACACATCGTTACCCAAGCCGCCGTACAAGCGGTCGTCCAGGTTGCTGCCGCGAAGGGTGTTGTCGGCTTCGTCGCCCTCCACCGTGAAGCCCCACGACGCGAGCGTGGCGTAATCCACCACCGTGCCGTCGGCAAACAGGAAGTGCTCCACTGCATGGCCACCGCCCAGCACGTTGTCGCGGTTGAAGCCGGCCAGGCGCAGCACATCGCCCTCGCCGCCGTAACGCACGACCAGCCAGTGCCCGCCCTCGCCGTTGTCGATGAATGAAAGGCGGTCCTGCAAGCCAGAGGCGGTGATGCCGGGGCCAAAGCGCACCGTGTTGGGGGCGTCGGCTGTGGCCACATCAACAATGCTCACCTCGCCATCGCCGATGAGGATGTCGTAGGTGTCGTCGATGGTTTCGGTGTGCTCACCATAGCGAACACCGCGAGCAAGCAACTCTTCAAATGTCAGCAGGCTGCCGTCCGGCAGGAGGATGTCGGACACAGGCGCTTGCATGCCCAGCGCTCGGGGGTCAAAGCCAGGAAAGCGAATCGCATGGTCGGGTGAAACGAGCAGCAGCAAATCGTCTCCGTCGAACGCCAGGTGTAGCGCCTCGCCGTCCACATCGCCGAGCAGTTCGATGCTGTTCACATCTTGCGCACGCCAGACTTCTGCGATCAGCACCTCACCAGGGTGAGACGCGTCCACGTGTACGCGATAGGTGTCGGATCCGACCCCTCCAGCAAGCGCAGCACCAGGCAAGCGCGCCTCCAACAAGTCGTCACCTTCAGTACCTGTGCTTGCGGGCAGGGCCAGCAATTCGGCCAGGCTAAATACCCTGCCATCGGCAAACTCAAATCTATCGATCAAACGCGCCGGAGCCAGCGCTTCGCCACCTACCCCCTTGAAGGCGAATACAAAGGTATTCGGTACGCCGAAAGCGGCCCCTCCTGCCACGCTGGCTTGCCCCAGAGAATAAACCTGCTCCGCGCCCACGCGCGCCAGTGCATTCAATGCCTCGGCCTCGCTGCCAGCAGCGCCGTAGTAGGTGCTGAAACGCAAAATTGTTTCATTTTCCTGCGTCAGGGGGTCGTCTTCTCCCGCCAACAGGCCGAAATTGAAGTCAAACAATGCGCCATGGTCAATAGGTCCGTAATCAATCAAGTTCTGGTAACCGTTTGACGCGCTGGGGCCCTCCATATATGAGGAAAACCACAGCGGGTTGGATGAATTGAAGCCATTGGTGTCTGTTCGGAACACCACGGGCGAACTGTTGACGATTGTGACGTACTCGTAATACGGTGTTGGCCAGATGTCCCAGTCCATGACCCGCCGGTAGAGTGCCTGTTGGTCCTGGCCGCTTACGTTGCGGATGGTCACCTCCACCTCGTACAGATAGGCCGACTCACTGGGCTTGTAGGCGTGAGTCACCTCAAAAATACCCCCAACCCCCACAACGGAGACCGCACTGGTGGCGTTGGCCTCGAACGACATGAGGCTCAACCCGCCCGTACCTGCCGATGCGTTGGCATACCCCGAGACCATGCCGTTGGACACACCCCAGCCTTCGGCCAGTGCACCGTACTCTGTGGACGCCCCACCTGTGGGCATGTAACGCAAGCCCATGTACCCGATGCCCATGGGGTCTGGCCAGTAAGGAACGTTCAGATGGCCCAGGGTGTTGACACCCAGCTGGATCACGCCATTGTCAATCACAACACCAGAACTCCGTGGAGTCAGCGGGCCTGTGCCCATACCGGGCGTCACGGCACCGGCCACGGGGGCATATTCAACGGTCACACTCTCCGTTTCCGACAAGGTGATGACCAGACGGGGAGATGCCCCTTCCTCGTGGATCAGATGCACATCCTCTGGGCGGATGCCGTCACCGAAGCGCAAGGTGTCTTCTGCGCCCCCTTGCACGAGGATGCGGTCCTTGCCGTCGCCACGGTTGTACACGTACACGTTCTGGCCGTTTCCGCCTTCAAGCAGTTCGTCCCCCTGGCCGCCTATCAGCAAATCGTTGCCATCACCCCCCAACAAATGGTCATTGCCGCTGCCACCCACCAACGTGTCATGGCCCGCATACCCAAAAATCTGGTGGGGCTGGTCGCTGCCCGGCAGGGCATCGTCCCCTGCAGTACCTTGCAATATGGCAACGTCTGCACCTGCACCAAGCAGCGCCAACACTTCGGCTGCGGACAATTGAGTGCCATCTGCGAAGACAAAGCGGTCCATGCGCTGCCATGTGCCGCTCCAGCTCGTCACGCGCACTGAGTCGCCTGTCGCGCCCAACGTGGCCACTAGGTCGGCGCCGTCCAGGGCAAATCGCACATCACCCGGCGCAATACCGTCCTTGAAAAGGATGCGACCAGATGAGTCATTGATCACATCGTGCCCATCACCCAAGCCAAACACATAGGTGTCGTAGCCTCCGAGGTCTTCGAAATGGTCATTGCCAGGGCCACCGTTCAGAACGTCGTTACCGTAGCCGCCCACGATCACATCGTCTCCAGCCGTTCCGGCTATGGCCCGGGCCGCGAGTTCAGCACGGTCCCACACCTCACCATCGGCGAAGCGCACCGCCTCAATGCCCATCTTCATGCTCTCAGCCCACAGCCTAGCCTGATCCTTGATGGTCATGGAGCTTCCATCGGGCAACGTGAGCACCATGTCGCCTTGGAGAGTCCATCGCACGGCCACCTCGTCGGGAGAAATCCCGGCATCCATCCACACCACATCCTCAGAGGCCACATCCGCCGTTTCGATGACGGTGTTGTGCCCGTGTCCCAGGCCGAAGCGGTAGATGTCGGAGCCCGTTCCACCCATCAACACATCATTGCCCGCACCCCCGTCGAGCTCATCGTCTCGGCCATTGAAACCGTGCAGGGTGTCGTCGCCATCGCTCCCCAGCAACACCAGGGTCTTGATGTCTTCAAGGCCCCACACCGTGCCGTCAGCGAAAACAATTTCTTCCACCGCGTGGCGGTTGCTCTCGTTGAAGTGGTTCTTGACAGTGATCGTCTCGCCGGTGTCCACAATCGTCAACACCAGATCGTCACTCACCTGCCAACCGTCGACGGTGCGCACACGCTGCAATTGCACCCCATCTGGTGAGACGCCGTCTTTGAGTTCTATGCGGTCGGTGTCGCTGAATATCCACGAATCCTCAATGATGGTGTCGTGCCCATCGCCACGGCCAAAGCGGTAGGTGTCTGAACCCGTGCTGCCCCGCAACTCGTCGTTGCCCACACCGCCGTCAAGCACGTCGTTGCCCGCACCGCCAATCAGAATGTCATCCCCACCCCGGCCAAACAAGCGGTCGTTTCCGCCTCGGCCATCGATGATGTCGTTGAATTCAGTACCACGCAACACGTCATCACCCTCGGTGGGGCCGTTGGCGGTCACCCACCCTTTGAGGGCTGTCTCCATGGTCTGGGCCACGTCCGCACCCAGCGGCAGCAGCATGGCCCTGAAGCTCGCCACGTCCAGCCGGTTGAGCAGCCCCATGCCTTTGAGCGAGTGCAAAAAGTCCCCCAGGTTTTGCAGCGCCGCTTCGCGGTCGCTCTCCAACTGGGTTGCCAGCGATTGCCCCACCGCCTCCAGGTCGCCCACCACGGTTTCGGCTTCCATGTCCCACTGGTAGGTGATGTTCTGGAACAGGTCTTTCAGGTGGCTTTGCGCCATCAACTGGCCATAGACCAAGGCTTTGATTTCGTCCCAAGCTTTGAGCAACACCGGGGCTGCGCGCCCGTGCGGGTTCGCGTCACGGGTGCCCCAGCACCACACGCCAAACCACTCCTCGCCCATGAATTCTTCCAGCGCTTCGAGCTTGCGCGCATCGCCGATGGCGTTGCCGTAGATCATGCGCGAAGCGCGGCTGAAAGGGTCCACGTCCTGCACCCCCGTCCAGTGGTAGATGATCCGCGTGACCAAGGCATCCCGGTCTTCGGGGGTGCTGGCCTGGGTGAACGCCGTCACCAACGCCTGCAACTGCCCACTGCTATCCATGGCCATGGCCTGGTGCAAATCCCGCACCTTGCCGTAGCCCTGGGCATCGGGCAGCGCGGCGATGGATTCGGGCACCTCCACCCATTCGGTGGGCAGGCTGTAAGTGGCATCCGCCTGGAACCACACATCAGTGGCCAGCCGGGTGTGGCCTTCGGTGGTGGTGTAACTGCCCACCTGGCGGTGGGCGTTGCCGTTGGCGTCCACGTGGGTGCTGTTCGTGTACGCCACGCTGATGCTGCGCACCCCGGCTTCTTCCAGGGTGAGCAGTTCGCCTTGGCCGGTGCGCCCGTCTAGGTTGGCGTCCACCCACACGCGCAACTGGGCATACACGGGGTCGTTGGCGTCGATGACGCCGTCGCCATTGGCGTCCAGGGCCGCCAGGGCCTCGAAGCCGTTGACGGCCTTCAGGCCGTTGGGCAGCAGGGTTTCGGAGCCGAAGAGTTCGCGGCCCGAGTCGATGGTGCCGATGGCGTTGCGGTCCCACACCAGCAGGCCGTCTCTGGGAGCCACCCAGCCGGTGCGCTCGGCAAAGCCGTCGGCGGCGTGGTCGAAGTGCACGCCGGCGCCCAGGCCCACGGTGCCGATGAGGCCGTCGCCGTCCAGGTCCAGGATGATGGGGGAGGGAATGGTGGCAGCGGTTTGGGTTTGGCGTTTGATGGCGTCAAGAACGTCGTTGGAATGCGAAACAATCCTTTGTTCAAGCTGGTGGGGCAAGGGGCCCGTCACCCAATTGGAAAAGTTGTCGATTCCGCTTTCCAGATCGGCGCCATAGCGGCTGAAATACGCCTCCAGCTCTGGCCCCATTTGAGCAGCAAGCTCTTGGTTGCGTGCCAGCAGGTTGACCACCGAGTCGTAAATGCTGGCGTCATCGGGTTGAGCTGCCAGTGCGGCCAGCCCCAGTGCGGCAGAACCCACGATGGTGGCTGCGGTAATGCCAAGAAGAATCGCTGGGGAAGCGACTGTAAACCCCGCCACCAACCCCACCCCCGCCACAGCCGTTGAGAGTGCGCCCAGGAGGGTGTCGTTTTTGATTCTTTTATCGCCTTCGGTCGCTTCCTTGACAAGTTTAAATGAATCATTAGCCAATGCAGCCACCCAAACATGCGGCGCCTTGCTGGCGACCGCTTTGGACACCGTGCCTGCCAGTGCCTGCAGGCCGTTGGCGGCGGACACAGCCGCGTCGATGGCATCGCCTTTGTTGGCGGCCGCGGCTGCATTGGCCAAATCGACTGGCGAGGCCTTGGCCCCCAACATATCCGATACCAAATTGACCGTTGCTTTATTCAGACTCATGTGGAACTCCCTGGGGTTTAATGAATGGAAACAAGACTTTCAAGATGCGCCTGCCGCGCCCGCCACGCCGCGCGGGCATAGCGTTTGAGCAGCCACAGCAACGATGGGAAAGCCGTCCACAGCCAGAAGACTTTCATCCAAAGGATGTCAGACTGGGCGCTTTCGATAGGTGTAGCAGCCTGCCGGCGTAGGCTGAATGTTCCGTCGGGGTAAACAATCGTGGCGAGTTCGTGGGAATAGAACGGGTACCAGATCGACACCTCAGTGACGTAACACACCGT
>Ga0208242_100259_pt1 | contig 54113 bp, 51 predicted proteins | sample SubbioAug_CSW13A_FD_184825 | JGI IMG/M metagenome (GOLD analysis project Ga0208242, IMG submission 184825) | Serpentinite rock and fluid subsurface biosphere microbial communities from McLaughlin Reserve, California, USA - CR12Aug_CSW13A (SPAdes) | ecosystem: Environmental > Terrestrial > Deep...
TAGGGCTTCTCCCCCTCGGTGATCTGGGCATAGCGCGGGATGTAGATCCCCGTCGGCCGGTCGGCCGGGTCGTGCACGTCGTTGAAGCCCGGATAGCGGCCGGTGATGCTCTCGCAGCTCACATGGTCCATCAGGTTGCGGCCCACCTGGTCGCTGCCATTGGCCAGCCCCCGGGGATGGGCTTCCGAACAGGAATTCAGCAGGATCGCCGCGGTGGCGATGGTCGAGGCGTTCAGGAAGATGATCTTGGCCTCGAAGACCTGCCCGGCCTTGGTCAGCCGATCGACGGTACGCACGCCGGTGGCGCGGCCCGTGGTGGGATCGTACTCCACGGCCGTCACGATGGTGTCGGTCATCACCGTCAGATTGCCGGTCTTCCGCGCCGCCGGCAGGGTCGCCGCCAGCGTCGAGAAATAGCCGCCCAGCGGACAGCCATGGACGCAGCGCATCCGCTGCTCACACCGGCCGCGCCCCAGGTCCTGGTGGATCTTGGTCACCCGCGACAGCTGGGCGGCCCGACCGATGATCATCCGACGGCCGGGAAAGGCCTGCTCGATGGCCGCCTTGGCCGCCTCCTCCACCACATTCATTGGATAGGGCGGCAGGAAGTCCCCGTCGGGCAGCTGCTCGATCTCGTCATAGTCGCCTGAGACGCCGGCGAAGGCCTCCACATGGTCGTACCAGGGGGCCAGGTCCTCATAGCGGATCGGCCAGTCCACCCCGTGCCCGTCCTTGAGGTTGGACTCGAAGTCCTGCGGCGCCAGCCGATAGGACTGCCGCCACCAGGTGATCGAGCGCCCGCCCAGGTGATAGCCGCGGATCCAGCGATAGGGCTTGCCCGGCGCGGTCTCATAGGGGTGGTCGTGGTCGCTGGCCCAGAACTTCCGGTTGGAGTTGAACAGGGCGTAGCTGACGCCGGGATAATAGGGATGATGCAACTCCCGCTCATCCACCGGGACCTGGTCCTGGCTTCGGCGCAGCTGGGCCGCCAGATCATGGCTGTAGTCGGCGCCGTGCTCGATGTGCGGCCCGCGCTCCAGCATCAGGACCTTCAGGCCCCGCTCGCAAAGCTCCTTGGCCGCCCAGCCGCCGCTGATCCCTGAGCCGACAACGATCGCATCGAACCCCATGCCGTTTCCCCATGCTTTTTTCTGAGCATGTCAGGGGGGCGAAGGCCGCGCAAATCCAACCTGGAACCTGGGGCGAAGCGACCAAGGGTGACGCAGGGGCGATATGGGGCGCTCGCTGGGGCAGGCCTCATCTAAACGACAGGGGCCGGCCTTGCGACGACCTAACGGGGCTCAGTTTCGGTGTGCGCCACCGAGACGATCGTGCCCGGATGGGCGTCCGCCATCTCCACCACCGCGTCCAGCTGGTTGGCCAGGGCCTCGACAATACTTGTGCCCAGTCCCGGGGTGGAACTGGCCGCGTCCTTGGGCATGCCGACCCCGTTGTCGGCCACCGACAGGGTCCAGTTGGGCCCCTTCGACTGATAGCCGACCTCGATCTTGCCGAGGCGTCCGCCGGGAAAGGCGTGCTTGAGGCAGTTGATCACCAACTCGGTGACGATCAGGCCCAAGCTCACCGACACGTCGGCGTCACTGGTGCTGTCGTCGGCCTTCACCTCCAGCACCAGCTGGTCATGGTCGCGGATCATGGAGGCGCCGATGCTGTCGCACAGCTTGCGGAAATAGGCGCGCAGCTCGACCTCGCCCAGGCGGGAGGCCGATAGCTGTTGCTGCAGGGCGGCCACCGACATCACCCGGTTATGGGCGTCGGTCAGATGCAGCCGCGACTCCTCGGACGACACCTTGCGCGCGCTCTGCAGGATGACGCTGGCGATGATCTGCAGGCTGTTGGCCACCCGGTGCTGCAACTCCTGCAACAGGATGGCCTTCTCTCGCAGCAGGTCATCCTTCAGCTTGGCCGCCAGCCGCGCATCGGTGACATCGACCACCGACAGCAGGATCAGAGGCGCTGTGGCGTCGCCAAAGGCGAGCTTCTGGGCGTTCAGGACCAATCTGTGCGGGTCACCCGAACCGAGCGCGAGATCCATCTCATAGGCCTCGATCTCGGCGTCGCCTGCCGCTGTGGCCTGAAGCAGGGAGCGGAGCTGGCGGATATCCCACTCCCCGCCCCCCAGCTCAAACAGAAGCCGCCCCGGCGCAGCGGCCGGATTGATCTGGAAAGCCCGGCAAAATGTGGCGCTGGCGCCGACAACCCGGAGATCCCCGTCCAGCAGAACCAGCGGCGAGGTGGATGAGGCGACAATCGCCAGACCCAGGCTCTGCATTGCGTCGGGATGGACCGCCATAGCCGGCCTTTCAACACGCCGGAGGCTCGCGATGCGCAATCCATAGCCGGAAGGCCGGTCGCAAAGGTAGAATTCACCACCCGAAAACCCGCCCATATTCCAGAAGCTTAACATAGCGCGGTCCCCGGCGTGGGAATATCTACCCACCGAATCCACAACCATAAGGCGAACCGCCATCGCCGCCTGCAACGAACTGGTTCGGGGCGCGTTTCTGAACCTACAGGGCGAAGCTTGGGCGCTCTGCCGAGCGTCTGGCGACTTTCTGATGAAGCGCCCGAGCCCCTCCCGCCCTTGCGCGAAAGATCGCCATGACCCGTTTGCTCACCCTCGCCGCCCTGACGGCTGGCCTGTTCGCCGCCTCGGCCCCCGGAGCGCAGGCTCAGTACCGCTCCCCCGCCGCCAGCCTTGGCGCGTCCTGCCAGAACATCCAGACGCTGCAGACCGGCTATGTCACCGCCGAGTGCCGCGACGATCAGGGCCGCTACCGCTGGAGCAGCATCTACGCGCCGCAGTGCCGTAGCGATCTCACGAACCGCAGCGGCGTGCTCGCCTGCCAAGGCGCCACCGGCAACGCCGGCGGTTATGTCGATCAGCCGAACAGCCAGGGCTCTACCGCCGCCAGCGTCATCGGGGCGATCGCCCAGGCCCTGCTGGGCGTCGAGAGCGATCCGTCAGCCAGCAGCCTCGGCAATCCTGTCTGGGGCCAGCCCGGCTATGGCGAACCTGGGTCAGGCCCGTCCTATGGGGAACCGGCGTGGGGTTATGGAAACAATGGGCAGTGGGTCCCCATCGCCAGCCGGCAGACCTGGCTTGAGGATCGCATCAGCGCCGGCCAGCGTGACCGCAGTCTGACCAGCCGCGACGCCACCCGCCTCCGTTCAGAGTTCCAGACGATCGCCCGGCTCGAAGTCCAGTATCGCCGGGGCGGCCTGACGAGCGCCGAGCAGGCCGATCTCGACCGTCGCTTTGAGGCTCTGCGCGCCCGCCTGCCGGCCGAGCGCCAGGATTATCAGTACGGCGGGCAGAGCGTCGCCCAGCGCCAGATCGCGTTCGAGGGGCGCATCGACACCGCCCTGCGCAATCGCACCCTCACATCTCAGGACGCGGGTCGGTTGCGGGCCGAGTTTCAGGCGATCGTACGGCTAGAGACCCAGTACCGCGCCAATGGCCTGACGACCGCGGAACAGGCGGATCTCGACCGCCGGCTGGACGCCCTGGAGGCCCGTATCCCCGGCCAAGGCCAGGATGGGCAGTACGGCTGGCGCGATATGAGCCAGCGTCAGTTCGAGATCGACGCGCGCATTGATAACGCCCTGCGCGATCGCGCCCTGACGACCCGCGACGCCGCCCAGCTTCGCGCCGAATTCCAGGCGATCGTCCGGCTCGAGGCCCAGTATCGCCAGGGCGGAATGACCGCCGCCCAGCAGAACGACCTTGATCGCCGCTTCGAAGCCCTCAGCGCCCGCATTCCAGGCCAGGGCCCGTATGGTCAAAATGACCAGTATGGCGGCTACGGCTGGACCAGCATCAGCCAGCGTGGCCCGCAATTCGAGGCGCGCATCGACGCCGGCCTGCGCAATCGCAGCCTAAACAGCTGGGACGCCACCCGCCTTCGGGCTGAGTTCAATGAGATCGTGCGGCTGGAGAGCCAGTACAGCCAGGGCGGCCTCACGAGCGCCGAACAGGCCGACCTCGACCGCCGCTTCGACGCCCTCAACGGCCGCATCCCAGGCGCAAACCCGTACTAGCGCGCAGAGACTGCGGCGCAACTTAGGCCGGGCTGGGGCCCATCAAGCATGGGGCTCTGCGTTGCAAAGGGGCGGGGCTGCACTACCATTCGGCTCCGGTGCGATGGCCGGGGGAAGGGCGCGGGAGTCCGTTGGGTAGAGTCAGCAACTGGGAAATGGCGGACGGCGAGTTGGCCCACAGGATCGAGGCGCTGAACCTCGTCGGGCTGAGGAGTCTGCTGGTCGCCCTCATCGTCTCGTCCCTGGGACGCAAGGCCGATGGAGACACCCTGCCCCCCATGCCCGACGAGCGGGCGCTGTGCGCCCTGCACAGCGCCGCGACCGTGTTCCTGCTGGAGAGGCCGGGCGCCTATCGCAAGTCGAATGTGAAGCTACGGCAGGAGGACGGATCCCTGCTCAGGCCGCCGCCCTGGAGCGAGGTCCCCGCGCTGATGGCGGCGTTCTTCGTCGAGCTGGAGCGCATCTGGACCGAGGGCGACGCCCTGGATGTCGCGGTCTACGCCCTTTGGCGCATCACCTGGATCCACCCCTTCCGGGACGGCAACGGGCGCACGGCCTTCGCCTTCGCCTATGGATGCCTGTGCCTGAAACTCGGCGCCCTCCTGCCTCAGACAGAGACCGTGCTGGACCAGATGCTGGCCGATCCGGCGCAATGCAATGGGCCGCTGGGAGCGGCGGACGCGTCGGTTCAGGGCGATGCCGGACGGACACCGGACCTCACGGCCCTTAAGCGCTTCTACGACCAGTTGCTGTTGCGACAGATCCAGGCCGCCGAGGGGCAGGCCGTGGCGCCCTGACCTCGGCGCCAGGGGTCACTCGAAAGGGGCGCGCCAGCCGCCTTCCGTCACCCTCGCCAAGGCCAGCCCAGCGACGCTCTTCCCCTCGCGCCTCTTGTCGCGATGCGGACCACAGGCAAGGGCGTGGCGATACAGGCAAAGGCGCCGTTGCGTAAGGTGACGCTACCGGTCCTGAGACTGCATTTGGTGAGCACGCGCTGAGCGGCCGGACCCAGCGCCGGGACCTTCAGGCCCCTGACCGGCGCTGCCTTGGCAGCGCGCCAGCAGCCCAGCGAGCGGGTTTTGACAATGAATGTGATCGCGCCGCCACTGAGCAGACACTTGGCGCCAGGACCGCCGGCTCCATAAAATCTGAGCACGACACCTTGGGCGTACGGCGCGCCCATATGATTCATCGCGTTGTCCGTATCGACGACATCTTGCCAGCCGTTCCCATAGAAATTCTGCTCGTGCGGCAGGGTTTCATAGTGGAAGGCGCCAAACTGGTTGTAAGCGTCAGACTGGTTTCCCTCGTCGCAACCCTGCCCGGTGAAATCCAAGCACTCCCCATTGTCCTCGCCCTGGGTGCTTTGGGCTAGGCGGAAGCTCCCGCCGTTCCCGGCGTCCGACTTCGCGGGCGACGAGGCTAGGCTCGCCTCAAGCGAAAAGGTGTCCTGGCGGAACTGATCGGCGCTTCTTTCCGTCACGGCGGCGGCGGAGGGGCCAGCGGCGATGAAGGCAAGGGCGGCGACCAGGCCGACAAACTCCGTAGATGGACGCGGAGCGACGGCAAGGGCCGGGTCTTCTGGCTTACGCGTCATCTATTGGCCTCCAGGCGGGCGAGCTTCGCGGACTTGGTTGACACGCCTGTTCTCCTTCACCTCGCGGTCGAGGCACATCTTGCGTGGCCCCAGGTTACTGACCATTCCCGCCGGGACGGTGACATTGTAATTTACCGAGGTGTTGCCGCCCGGCGCCGTCTGATTGCTGATCCGCAGGGTATAGACGCCGGGAGAGACTGGAAGGGTCACGGCCTTAGTACTTCCCGCCGGCATCGGAATGGCCTGGGGGGCGCCCGTTGTGTTGGGCGTGAAGTGAAAGACAAGAGATTGGCCGTAGAAGTTGTAGGTGGTGTTGTTCAGGGTCACGGTCACCGTCGCCGCCGTGCCGTCAGGCAGGATCGTGCACTTGGCCGCTACATTGTCGGCGATGATCAGAGGGGCGGCGGTGGCCGCGGCGGGAAGCCCCACAAGCATCGCCCCTGCTATCGCAGCTACAAGTCCATACCGCATGGTGGTCAGGCCCCCCTGGCCCTTCAATGGTTGTGGGGGAAAGCGGCCCACCAGCGGGGAGCGCCGTCCCGAGAGCAAATTCGGAGAACAATGATTTCTCGCGATCATGCGCACGGGTTGTGGTGATCAGCAAGGCACATGCTTAACACTCAGGGATTGGCCCGCATTCACCGTCCTATGGTCCTGGGAAAGGGCTGAGGTGGCGCCAGAAGTCGGACAGGCGGCTAAGGTGGGTTCGCCACCTTTTGATGGACGGACTCTCTGCGGAGAGGCGGAAGCCTACTCGGCGAACACCAGGGGCAAGGGCGCGCTTTGACGGGTGAGCTGACCGCGGCCCAGCTACCGCCATAAGGCTCTTTTTCGGCGAAGGTGGCGGTGACGGAGGGATTCGAACCCTCGATACCCTTTCAGGTATGACGATTTAGCAAACCGTTGCCTTCAGCCACTCGGCCACGTCACCATTGTTTAGAGCCGGGTTGTCTCCCGCCCCTCGCGGCCGGTCGGGAAGGTGAATCCCCGGGGCGGTCTCGAAGGAGGGACTGCATAGCCGAAACCCTGGCCCCGGGGCAACGGCTCAAAATCATGGGCATGGCAAACAGGGGCAGGCCAGCGGTTAACCTGTCGATCAGAGGCGCGGCCCATAATGGGCGGGAACCTGAAGGGTCCCTCGCGCAGAATGTCCAACCTTGTTCGCCTTCCCCGACGTGATGACGGGGCGCAACCCGCCCCGGCGCCGGAGGCGTGGACGCCCTCCCAGGACGATCCTGACTTCGCCGCAGGCCATGATCACGCCCTGCCCCCGGCCGAGGCTGCGCCCACCCAGGACAGGCGCGGCCCCATGCGCCCCGAACGCCTCAGCCCCACCCGCCGACGGCTGGACGGCCAGGCCTATGCCTGGGCGTTTCAGGGTATCGACGGCCTGTGGCTTGGCGCCTGCGCCATGGCCGCCTTCCTGGCCGGCGGCGGCCAGGCCGGCGTCTATGCCGCGCCGGCCCTGGCGGTGCTGGTGACGCTCAGCCTGTTCGACCTCTACGCCTTCCGCAGCCGGCAGGGCCTGTCCTATCACCTGGCCAAGACCTCGGTGGCTGTGGCCGCAGGCGTGGGCGCCGCGATCCTGATGCTGGCCGCCTTCCTGCCCGTGACTCTGGTGCTTATGCAACTCGCTGTCTGGACGGTGGCAGCGTTCCTGGGGCTCTACGCGCTGCACGCCGTGTGGTGGCTGCGGGTGCGTCGCTGGCGCAGCGAAGGCCGTCTGACCCCCAATGTGGTCATCGTCGGCGCCACCAAGGCCGCCGAGCGGTTGATCAGCCAGGCGATGAAGTCTGGCGAGGTCAACGTCCTTGGCGTGTTCGACGACCGGCTGGCCCGGGCGCCTGACGCTCTGCGTGGCGTCCCCGTGCTCGGCGACACCCAGGCCCTGCTGAGCCACCGGATCATGCCCTATGTGGACCGGGTCATCGTCGCGGTGCCCACCGGCGCCCAGGCGCGCGTACGTCAGGTGATCGCCGCCCTGCGTCCCCTGCCCAATGAGGTCAGCCTGCTGCTGGAGGATGAGCTTGTCCCCGCCGACGCCATCTCCCCCCATCACACCGCCCCGATCAGCGACCTGCCTCTGGCGCGGGTGTCTGGCCTGCCGCGGCATCTGGGCCGCGCCATCGTCAAGCGGACCCTGGACCTGCTCATCGGCAGCCTCGCCCTCTTGGTCGCCCTTCCGGTCATGGCCCTGGTGGCGCTCGCCATCCGCCTCGACAGCCCCGGTCCCATCCTGTTCACCCAGCGCCGCCAGGGCTTCAACAACGAAGAGATCGTCGTCTGGAAGTTCAGGTCCATGCGGCATGACGTGGCCGACGCCCATGCGCGCCGCCAGGTCCAGGCCGATGATGACCGTGTCACCCGGGTCGGCCGGCTGATCCGGGGCACGAGCCTCGATGAGCTGCCGCAGATCTTCAATGTGCTGAGCGGGGAGATGTCCTTGGTGGGCCCCCGCCCCCACGCCATCGGCATGATGACTGGCGACGTGGAGTCCGCCCGTCTGGTGGCCGAATACGCCCATCGCCACCGCATGAAGCCCGGCATGACCGGCTGGGCCGCCATCCATGGCTCCCGCGGGCCGGTGGACACCCCTGAGGATGTCCGTCGCCGGGTCGAGCTCGACATCGAGTATATCGAGCGCCAGTCGGTGTGGCTGGACCTCTACATCATCGCCATGACCATCCCCTGCCTGCTTGGGGATCGGCAGGCCGTGCGCTAGGCGGCGAGACATGTTCTGGCGCGGCGTGGTCGGCTATCTGCCGGTCAACATCATTCAAGGCCTAGTGGGTCTGGCGACCATCGTCACCTTCACCCGCCTGCTCACCCCGGCCCAGTTCGGCGACTACGCCCTGGGCTTTTCGGCCATGAGCCTGTTGCACACCGCCATCTTCACCTGGAACGAGGCCGCCATGGCCAGGTTCTGGGTCGGCGAGGCCGACAAGGGCCGCGGCGGAGACCATTCGGCCACCATCTATCGCACCTGGCTCGCCCTGCTCGTGGTCCTGCCGGTGGCGCTGGCCATCGCCCTGCTGTTGCCCCTGTCTCCGGGTCTCAATCTGGCGGTGGTCTGCGGGGTGCTGGCCGTCCTGCCGCGCACCTTCGCCAAGCTGGCCCAGGAACGTCGCCGGGCGGCGGGCGAGGTGGCCGGCGCGGCCTCCATCGACATGATCCAGACCCTGGGCGCCTTCGGGGTCGGCGCCGTCCTCGCCTGGCAGGGCTTTGGCGGGGCCGCCCCCCTGATTGGCTTCGGCGTGGCCGCCGCCGTCTGCATGGCCTGGACCCTGCCCTCGGAACTCCGCCACAGCCGCCAGGGACGCTTCGAGTCGCCCCGGGTGCGGACCTATCTCGGCTATGGCCTACCGGTGGCCATGTCGCTGATCCTGGCCCTGGTGCTGTCGACCACCGACCGCTTCCTGCTGGCCGCCTTCCTTGATGAGGCCTCGGTCGGCCTCTATCACGCCGGTTACAGCCTCGCGAACCGCACCCTGGATGTCCTCTTCATCTGGCTGGGCGCCGCCGGCGGCCCGGCTCTGATCGCAGCCCTTGAGCGCGGCGGTCCCGGCGAACTGGGTCGGGCGGCCCGGGAGCAGGCGAGCCTGATGCTGCTCCTCTGCGTGCCCGCCGCCGTGGGCCTGGCCCTGGTGGCCGCCCCGCTCGCCCAGCTGATGGTGGGACCCGATCTCGCGGCCGGCGCGGCGCATGTCACCCCCTGGATCGCGCTCAGCGGCCTGCTGGCGGGCCTGACCACCTACTACTTCCACCAGGCCTTCACCCTGGGCCAGCGGACCCAGCTCCTGCTCGCCGCCATGGCGATCCCGGCCCTGGCCAACCTGGTGCTGAACCTGATCCTTATTCCGCGCTTTGGCCTGGACGGGGCGCTCTGGGCCACCCTGGCCAGCTACGCCCTTGGCCTGGCCGCCTCCATGGCGCTGGGCGCCCGCAGCCTCGTCCTGCCCATCCCCTGGCTGCCGCTCGTTCAGACCCTGGGCGCCACCGCCGTCATGGCGCTCGCCGTCAGCCGCGTGCCGGCCCTCGGGGGCTGGGCCGAGCTGCTGGTGAAGGCGGGCCTCGGCGGCCTGGTCTTTGGCGCCATCACCTTCGTGCTGGACACCGGCGCCCTGCGCAGCCGTGGCCTGACCCTGTTGCGCGACTTAAGGGCGAGGCCGGCATGAGTGCGACCTTATTCGAGAATGCGCCCTGGGCGGCGGCCCAGCCTCGCCTGTCGGTGCTGATCCCCTTCAAGGGCGATGACCCCCGCGCCCTGCTCGCCGCCCTCGCCCAGGAGCCGGTGGCCGTCGAGATCGTGCTGCTGGACGACGGCACGGGCGACGCCGCCCTCAGCGTCGCCCTCGAGGCGCTCATCGCCGACCTGCCCCTGCCCATCCGCCTCGTCACCCTGGCCGCCAATGAGGGCCGGGCCAGGGGCCGCAACCGGCTCGTCAGCCACGCCCGGGCCGGCCACTTCCTGTTCCTCGACAGCGACATGGCGCCCGACAGCGGCGGCTTCCTCGGCGCCTGGCTGGCCCTGATCGCAGAGCACGACCCCGCCGTGGCCTTTGGCGGCTTCTCCCTCCAGCAGGTCGAACCCCGCCGCGATCAGGCCCTGCACCGGGCCATGGCCGCCCACAGCGACTGCCTCAGCGCGGCCGAGCGCAGCCTCACGCCGGAAAAGCACGTCTTCACCTCCAACCTGCTGGTGCGCCGGGACGTCTTCGCCGCTGAAGGGTTCGACGAAGGCTTCGCCGGCTGGGGATGGGAGGACGTGGAGTGGGGCATGCGCGTGGCCCGCCGCTGGCCCATCGTCCACATCGACAACACCGCCACCCATCTCGGCCTCGATCCAGCGTCGGTGATCGCCGCCAAGTACGAGCAGTCGGCGGCCAATTTCGCCCGGGTGGTGGCCGCCCATCCCGAGGTGGTCAGCGCCTATCCCAGTTATCGCGCGGCCAAGATCCTGCGGCGTGTTCCCCTGCGCGGGCTCTGGCGGCCGCTGATCAAGGCCTTCGCCCTCAACGACCTGGCGCCGCTGCCCAGCCGCGCCTTCGCCATGCGGCTCTATCGCGCCGCCCTCTACGCCGAGGCCGTATGATGTCGCCCGAGCAAGCCTACCAGCCGGACCGGAGCCTCAAGGGCAAGCTGCGCCGCCGACTCGTCCGCCTGGCCCACCGCCGCCCCCTCGCCCGCGGGCCTCAGGCCCCCATGGTGTCCTTCACCTTCGATGACGCGCCGCTGACCGCCGCTGAGGCCGGCGCCCGCCTGCTGGAGGCCCGAGGCGCCCGGGGCGTCTTTTATGTCTCGGCGGGCCTGGCCGGGACAGAGGGCCCCATGGGGCGCTTCGCGCAGCCCGCCGACTATGCCCGACTGGCCCAGGCGGGCCACGAGATCGCCTGCCACACCTATTCCCACCTGGACTGCGGCCAGGCCACGGGCGTCGCCGCCGAGGATGACACCGCGCGCAACCGCGCCACCCTCGCCGACTGGGGCGCAGGCCCGGTGAGTCACTTCGCCTATCCCTATGGCGACGTCGCCGCTGGTCCCAAGGGAGCCCTGGGCGGCCGCTATGGCGTGCTGCGCGCCCTGCATCATGGGGTGATCGAGGCGGGCACGGATCTGAACCAGGCGCCGGCTGTGGGGATCGAGGGCCCGAACGGAGAGGCCATCGCCGAACACTGGCTGGCCAGGGCCAAGGCCCGAAACGCCTGGCTGATCCTATATACCCACGATGTGCGGCCAGACCCCTCCCCCTGGGGCTGCACGCCAGACACCCTGGCCCGCCTGATCGACCGGGCGCAGACCAGCGGTATGGAGATCGTCACCGTGGCCGAGGGCGCCGAGCGGCTCGGCGTCACTACCGCTGCCGCCTGAGGACGCCCTAGCCCTCTTCCTCAGCCCGCCGGCGGCGACGTTCAGTCTTGGCCCGGTTGGCCCACAGCTTGCGGTGGGCGATGGCCGCAGCAGGGTCTTCCTTGCGCTCGATGAAGGCGCCCTCGCGGCCGAGCTTGCGATAGCTTTCCAGCCGTTCGACCGACAACTCGCCGGACTTGAGCGCCGCCTGCACCGCGCAGCCCGGCTCGGCCACATGGCCGCAGTCGCGGAACTTGCACTGGCGGGCCAGGGCCTCGATGTCCTCGAAGGTCTGGGCGTTGGCCTCGCCGGGGTCCCAGAGCCCCAGCTCGCGCATGCCCGGCGTGTCCAGGATCAGCGCGCCCCCGGGCAGCAGCACCAGTTCCCGGTGGGTTGTGGTGTGGCGGCCCCGGCCGTCAGTGGCGCGGACCTCGCCCACCGCCTGTCGCGCCTCACCGGCCAGGGCGTTGACCAGGGTCGACTTGCCGACGCCGGACATGCCCAGCATCACCGCCGTTGTCCCGGGCGTCAGATAGGCTCGCAGAGCTTCCAGCCCCTGTCCCGTGGGCGCCGACAGGGCCAGCACCGGCGCGCCGAGCGCCACGGCCTCCACCTGGGCGACCTTCTCGGCCACGTCATCCACCAGATCAGCCTTGGTCAGCACCACCACCGGCTGAGCGCCCGTCCCCCAGGCGGCGGTGAGATAGCGCTCAATCCGGCGCAGATTGAAATCGGTGTCGAGACCTGTGGCCAGCAGCACCACGTCGAAATTGGCCGCCACCACCTGAGGCTTATCCACCACGCCGGCGGCCTTGCGCACGAACTGGCTGGTGCGCGGCATCACCGCATGAATGGTCGAGACGCCCTCGCCGGCCTGCTGCGCGACGGCCACCCAGTCGCCCACCACCGGCAGACCCGTGGTCGAGGCGTTGTGCAGGAACCGGCCGGCGGTCTCGGCGGAGAATTCTCCGCCCTCCCCCATCAGCACAAACCGGGCGCGGTGCTGGATCACCACCCGCGCGGGGACCAGGCCCTCGCGCGCAAAGGGGGCGAAGTCACGGTCCAGCGCCTGCGTCCAGCCGTAGGAGGTCAGCAAATGGTGTCGTCCTTGGAGGCCGTCGGCAGGGAGCTACGGCGGAGGGGCCTCACCCCCGACGGGCCTCGATCTCGCGGTCCGGCCAGGCCAGCTTCACCGCGATCGCCAGAAACAGCACCCAGCGGAAGTCATTATAGGTCACCGCGATGCTCTCGGTGATGGTCATCAGGCTGTAGACGATCAGAAAGGGCGCGGCGAGATAGGCGCCCTTGTCCCGGAACAGGGCCACCCCGGCCAAGATCACGGTCTGGGCGTACAGCAGGGCGAAGGCCGCCAACCCCAATATCCCCATGCCCAGCCACTGCTCGATCCAGGAATTATGGGCGTGCTGCGGGGTGAAGCCGGCGTCCTGGGTCATCTGGGCCAGCGGCGCCCACGCGCCCAGATCATCCCATACGACCCCAAAGCCGAACCCCGTCCAGGGCCGGCTCTCGATCTGGGTCATGGCCGCGGCCCAGATCTCGGTTCGTCCGGTGAGGGTGGCGTCCTTCCCCAGCAGGTCGAAAATGGCGTCGGCGGCCAGCAGGACCACGCCCAGCCCCATCCCCGCCCCGACGATGGCCAGCCAGAGAATGGCCACACGGGTGGCGGGCCCCCGTCTGACGATGGCCACGAACATCAGCCCGCCCAGCCCCAGGATCAGCGCCACCAGCGAGGTCTTGGAGGTGGACATCAGGGTCAGCAGCAGGGCCAGACCTGCGAACCCCCACCACAGGAACCGCCGCTGCGGATTGAGCATGGCCGCGGCGCCCATGATGGCGAAGCCGAGCGCCATATTGCCGCCCAGCGCATTCTTCTCCGACCAGACGCCGCGCCAGGCGCCGGGAAAGATCTCCTGCATGATCCCCACCGAAGGCAGGGCGAGCGGCACGAGGAATGAGATCACCGCCAGGATGGCGAAGGCCGCGCCGGCCACCTCGGCCAGCTCCGACCACTTCAGCCGCGAGGCCAGCACCACGCCGCCGAGCGCTGAGCAATAGGCGGCGAACACCCGCCGCAGGGTCTGGTCCGGGGCGATAGACCACAGGGTTGAGGCCGCCACCAGCAGCATCAGAGCCACCAGGAAGGGCTGGCGCAGCAGGGCCTGGAAGGTGGCGCCCGGCGAGACCGTCAGCAGCAGAAATCCCGCCGCATAGGCCGGTAGATAGAGGGCGCGGATCAGACCGCCCTGGCTGACATCGGCCTGCGGCCCCATCAGCGGGAAGACCCAGGCCTGGCTGTAGACCAGCAGCAGGAAGACCGAGGCGCCGGCCAGCAGCAGCCGCCAGGCCGTCAGCGGCGGCGCTGGCGCCTGCCGCACCAGGGACGGCGCATAGGCGAGCCGGTTCACCGCAGGAAGGCGCGGGCGAACGGCGGCTGCTCCACCGTCGCGCGGTTGAAGAAGAGGCCGACCACATCGGCGCCTGCGCCTGTGAGGGCGTCGCGCAGCAGGGCCGGCGCGCGGACATCGACCTCGTCGGCGGCCACCACCATCAGGGTCTGGTCCATGAAGGGCGCCACCGTCATGGCCGCCTGCGACCGGTCGGCCGAGGGACAGTCGACAATGATCAGGTCGGCGAACCGCCGCAGGGCGCTCCAGTAGTCGCCCTCCCCCAGGATGTGGACGCTTTGACGCCCGCGCAGGGCTTCGCGCCGGAAGCGCGTGACCCACCAGCGGGCCGCCCCCACCCGGTGGGCGGCGAGATAGCGGGCGTCGGGCCAGGGCTTTCCGTCGGGCCCCTGGGCCGGTGGCTGGATGGAGAAGAAGATCGAGCCGTCCGGGCTCGCCGCGGCCGGCTGGCCCAGCAGGCCGTAGCGATCGCTCTCGGCGGCCACGGCTTCGTGCTGCGGCGAGGCCATCAGGTCCAGGTCCACCAGCCAGACCGAGCGGCCGGCCCGACGGGCGGCGAAAAAGGCGAGCTCCCGCGCCACGGTGGATGCGCCCTCGCCCCGCCGCGCCGACACGATCTGGATGGTGCGCGCGCGACCGGCCGCAGGCGCCCCGAGGGACGCCCAGAGTTCAGCCATCTCGGCGTTGAGGTTCACCATGACTCGAATCGCCGCGCACTCACTGAGGCGAGCCTATCGGAAAGCGACATGCCGCGCCGAAGTCATCGGTCAGGTCGCCTTCAGGGGCGCCATGCCCAGCACGGGCAGGTCAAGGGTGCGCGAGGCTGAGGCCGGCGTCGGCAGGCCGGGCCGCAGGAACATCCGCAGCAGACCGGCGCACAGGGCGGTGAAGCCTGCGAACAGGAAGGCCAGGACCAGCACAGGCTTCTTCAGGCTTGAACCCCTGGCCGGGGCCGTGGCTCGCTGCACGATGCGGATATTGTCGTTCGAGGCCGAGGCGATTTCCCGGGCCGCGCGGCTCTGCTCTTCACGGACCGCGAAGTCACGAACATTGGCCTGCAGGACGTCCCTGTCGAGGCTGAGCGCCTGGAAGCGCGGCTCAAGCTCGGCCAGCTTCAGGCGGCGATCGAGAAGCTGGCTCATCTGGGTGTTCAGGGCGTCAAGCGACTGGCGCAGGGCGGCCACCTCGGCCTGCAGCTGGATCCGTTCGGTCTGCAGGGTCTGGTAGACAGGGTTGACTCCGATGCGACGGGCGCCGTCGCCGGTGGTGCGGCCCTCGGAAATCCCAACCTCCAGGCGCGCGATCTGGGCGTCCAGTTCGCGCACCGGCTGGGCGTCGGCGCGATAACGGCCCAGCAGGTCTTCCCGCTGCAGCTTCAATTCGATCAGCTTGTCGGAAGCGGCGTTGTTCACGTCGCGATAGAGGCCGACCTCGGGCGCGACCTGTCCCATCTGCGACTGCAGAGCCGCCAACCGGCCGCTGCGGTCCTGCAACTGCGCCTCGGTCAGGTATTTTTGCTGCTCGATCTGCGACTGCAACTGCGACAAAGCGGCCTTCTCGGCGACGAAGTCGGCGATCCGGTTGCTGGTCAGGAATTCCTCATAGGCCGCATCGGCCTCTCCCAGCCGCGCCTCGAAGGCCTGGCGTTGCAGGGCCATGGCCGGGGCGTTGGCCTCCACCAGAATGGTGCGCCGATAGATCAGGTACTCTTCCAGCAGGGTGTTGAGCACCAGGGCGGCGGTCCGGGGATCCTCATGGGTGAAGACCAGCCGCACAATCGGGGTGTCCGGGGCCGTCTGGATCTTGAGACTGGTCTCCATCCCCCGGATCGCCTGCCCCATGATCACGCGCTTCTCGGCGGCCGAGGCCTCGGCGAACTTCTTGGCCAATTCCGGGTAGATGCGCATCAGGCCCAGCCGGTCGATGACCCGCTGCTTCAGCTCGCTTGACCCGATGATCTCGGTCTCGGACTGGATCACCTGGTCGGAGTCCGGCACGGCGCCACGGCCAGCGTCCCCTGCCCGGGGTTCATAGACATACTCCTGGCCCAACCGGACCAGAATGCTGGAGCTGGCCGGATAGGTCGTCTTCAGCGTCAGGGCCAGGGCCGCCCCGATGACGAACAGGACGGCGAACACCGCCAGCATGAGAAACCGCTCGCGCCACAGCAGGACGACAAAGTCGGACGGGGCATAGCGAGGCCTCGCCACCCACTCGGAGCGTGGCGCGGCGTCGTGCGATCTGACGGTCCAGGCGCTCGTGGCGGCCATAGCGAATCCGGTAATCCCAGGGGAGACTTCAGCTGACCGTGGCGGGCCGCGCTTAAGACTTCGTTACCCATTCCTGTTAACCCTGACGCCATGCTGATCCGACGCCGCTATCGCGCCCTGACAAGCCTCGCCGCCGCCCTCGTCGCCGCCGGCTGCGGCGGCGTGCGGGCCATGCCCGGCGCCGAACATGTCGGCCTGGCGCCGCCGGCGCATGAAGCCCGCTTCGCCAACATCCCCTATGCGCAGTGGACCGAGGATGAGCCGGCCTATCGATTCTATCCGGGTGATGAGATCGAGGTGGCGGTGCCTTCTGCGCCGGAGCTGACCAAGACCGTCACGGTGCAGCCGGACGGCCGGATCACCGTTCCCCTGATCCCGCCGGTGATGGCGGCCGACCGTACGACTTTGCAGCTGGAGGCGGCCTTGTCCCAGGCCTATGGGGCGCATCTCCTGCGCCCCGACGTCTTCGTGACCGCCAAGGCCGCGCCGCTAAAGGTGTTTGTCGGCGGCGAGGTGGGCGCGCCGGGGGTCTATGACATGCAGGGCGACGGGGACGCCCTGAGGGCCGTGATCCAGGCTGGCGGGTTCCGGCCCACCGCCGATCGCAGCAAGGTCATCATCATCCGTCGAGGTTCAGATGGGCAAGGCATGATGCGAACCGCTGACCTGTTGTCGGGGTTGCGGCAGCCCACCGCCGACCTAGTGCCCCTGCGGCGCTTCGACATCATCTACGTGCCCCGCAGCGGGGTCGCCAACGCCGGACTGTTCGTCCAGCAGTATTTCCGGGACCTGTCGCCGATCCAGTTCGGGTTCAGCTATGCGCTGGGCCAAACCGGCGTGAACTGACGCCCTGGCTAGCTCAGCCCTGAGCCAGCCATTCCCGTGCGGCGCGCTGGGCCTCGGCCACATCTTCCGACGCCATCTCCTGGGACAGTTCCTTGCGGTAGACCTTGGCTTCGATCGAGCCCTTCATGGCCGCCAGGTTGAACAGCATGTGCGCCGACACATAGTCGAGCGGCGCGCCGCCCTGACCCGTCGAATAGAGCATGCCCAGCCGGAACAGTTCGTCCCCCGAGGCTTCGGGGCCCGGCAGGGGAAGGCCTTCGGCTTGTCCCACTTCCACGTTCGCAAACATGACTTCCACGTCCTCATCCAGCGGCGGGCGGCGTTCTGACGCCCCTGTCCCGCTATCCATGGGGCTACAAAAGTCGAGATCGACTGAACATATGGTTAAGTCCGAAAAGAAGTCGAATTCATGCGACATTCTGGCAGACTTCGGCCTGCTTACTGCTGCGAAACCTTCATCTACGCACAGTTAACGCCACCCATCCGACGCCCTTGCCCTCACCACAGCAAGGCGCCCTTTGGGCCGCCGGGAGCCGAAGCCCCCTTGAGACGTTAAAGCATGGAGGGACGTACACGAGGCGCCAGTTATGAAGTCGATATTGATCACCGCGGCCGCGGTTATGGTCCTGGCCGCGCCAACCGCCACCATCGCCCAGCCTGCCCATGGGCACGATCGCGGCAAGGCGGTGGGGAAGGCTCACCCGCATGGCATGCCGCCCGGCCAGGCCAAGAAGCAGTGGCAGCGGGGCGAACACATTCCCCGGGCCTATGTCACGGAGCGGAACTATTACATCACCGAGCCGGCTCGATACCGTCTCAGTCCGCCGCCGGCGGGGTACGAATGGGTCAGGGTCGGGGACGATGTCTATCTGGCTCAGACCCAGACCGGCCTGATCGCTGAAGTCGTTCGAAGCCTGTTCAACTAGGCGTGCCTATCTCCCGCCGCGCGCTCCGACCGGCATGGTGAACCTGACTTAACTGTTCAGTTTCTATTCAGGGCGGGCCGCTCATCTTCCAGCTATCGGGGGATGTGGCGGCCCGCCTCAGCGGGCCCGCAGAAAACGGAGACGTAGAATGAGACGTCTGATCTTGAGTCTCGCGGCCATGGCTGCGGTTGCGGGCCCCATCGCGGCGTCGGCCACCGCCGCCCAGGCCCAGTCCTGGGACCGCCGAGAGCATCATGCCGACCGTCGGGGTGATCACTGGGACCGGCGGGACGACCGCCGCGATGATCGCCGTGACCATCGCTATGACCGGCGCGACCATCGCTATGACAACCACCACTATCCGCCGCCGCGGGCTCAGTCCTGGGACCACCGCCGCTACAACGGCTACTACTACCAGAACCGCTGGTCCTATGGCCCGCCGCCGGTGGTCTATTACAGCCACCCGCAGTACCGGCCGGGCTATGTGGCCTGGCGGCGCGGGGCCGTCCTGCCGCCCCACTATCGCGGCTATGTGGTGCACGACTACCACCGCTATCGCCTGCGGCCGCCGCCGCGGGGCTATGCCTGGCACCAGGTGGGCAACGACTATCTGCTCGCCGCCGTGGCCACCGGCATCATCTTCGAGATCATCAGCGGTCGCTGAATCTCCTTGAACGACAAGGGCCCCGGATCATCGATCCGGGGCCCGCTTTGTCTTGAAACGCGATCCAGCGCCCGTCAGAGGCCGAGCTTGGCCTTGAGAAGCTGATTGACCGTCCCGGGGTTGGCCTTACCGCCGGTGGCCTTCATCACCTGGCCGACGAACCAGCCAATGGCCTGGGGCTTTTCCTTCACCGACTCCGCCTGGGCCGGGTTACCGGCGATCAGGCCATCGATGATGGCTTCCAGCTCGCCGGTGTCGGAGACCTGCGTCAGGCCCTGCTTCTCGACGATCTCCGCCGGTGCGCCCTCGCCCGCCCACATGCGTTCAAAGACGTCCTTGGCGATCTTCGACGAGATGACCCCCTCCTCGATCAGCTTGACCAGATCGGCGATCTCGCCGGCGCTGATCGGGCTGTTCTCGATATCCAGGCCCGCCGCCGTCAGCCGGGCGGCCAGGTCGTTGGTCACCCAGTTGGCCACCAGCTTGGCGTCGCGGCCCTTGGCGGCGGCCTCGAAGAAGTCGGCCCGGGCCTGCTCGCCCACCAGCACCCCGGCGTCATAGGCCGACAGGCCATACTGGCTCTGCAGCCGCGCCTTCTTGGGGTCAGGCAGCTCCGGCAGGCTGTCCTCGATGGCCTTCACCCAGGCGGGATCCAGCTCCAGCGGCAAAAGGTCGGGATCAGGGAAGTAGCGATAGTCATGCGCCTCTTCCTTGGAGCGCATGGACCGGGTCTCGCCCTTGCCGGGGTCGAACAGGCGGGTCTCCTGGTCGATCTTGCCGCCGTCCTCCAGGATCTCGATCTGCCGGCGGGCCTCGTACTCGATGGCCTGCTGGATGAAGCGGTAGGAGTTGACGTTCTTGATCTCGCAGCGGGTGCCCAGGTGGCTGAAGTCCCCTGTGGCGCGGAACTTCTCGTAGGCGCCGGGGCGACAGACGGAGACGTTCACGTCGGCGCGCAGATTGCCCTTCTCCATGTCCCCGTCGCAGGTGCCCAGATAGACGAGGATGGTCCGCAGCTTCTTCACATAAGCGGCCGCCTCTGGCGCGCTGCGCATGTCGGGGCGCGAAACGATCTCCATCAGGGCGGTGCCGGCCCGGTTCAGGTCCACATAGGTGGAGTCCGGGTCCTGGTCGTGCAGCGACTTGCCGGCGTCCTGCTCCAGGTGCAGCCGCTCGATCCGCACGGTGATGGTCTCGCCGTCGTCCAGCTCCACCAGGACCTCGCCCTCGCCAACGATGGGCTCCTTGAACTGGCTGATCTGATAGCCCTGCGGCAGGTCCGGATAGAAGTAGTTCTTCCGATCGAACGTGGACTTCAGATTGATCTGCGCCTTCAGGCCCAGGCCCGTGCGCACGGCCTGCTCCACACAGCGGCGATTGATGACCGGCAGCATGCCGGGCATGGCCGCGTCCACCAGGCTGACCTGGGCGTTGGGTCCGGCGCCGAAGCCGACAGCTGCGCCGGAAAAGAGCTTGGCGTTGGAGGCGACCTGGGCGTGGACTTCCAGCCCCAGGACCATTTCCCACGGACCCGTCCGGCCCTGGATCAACTTGGTGTTCTCAGTCATGCGCTCTTCCTAATCCCAGCCGCCTCCCTGCGGAAGCGGCCAAGTTAAACCCCTTGCGAAACGCCTGCGCCTGCCGCTCACTCCGCCTCGGCAACAACGCCGTTCCAGGGAGGAACTCCATCCATGCGCAAGGCCATTATGACGGGCGCCCTCGCCCTTTCGCTGACGCTCGCCGCCGTGTCCGGCGCCGCGGCGTCCACGCTCAGCATCGAATCCAATTCCGTGGCCGAGCTAGTCGCCGACGAAAAGGCCAAGGCGGTGCTGGAGAAGCACATTCCCGGCATCAGCACCCACCCCTCCTACGACATGTTCAAGGGCATGACGCTGGTTGAGCTGAAGCCCTTCTCCGAAGGCTTGATCACCGACGACACCCTGGCGGCCATCAAGAGCGAACTGGCCACAGATTGAGCCCCGGCGTAACCGCTTCCGTCCGGCGCCTGAACGGCCGGACGGAGGCGCCTACCACCAGCGGTCCGGACGGGCCGTGAAGCCCGCGGCCTGTTCGATCACCCCACCCAGGGAGAACAGCGAGCCTTCGTCCAGGGCCCGGCCGATCAGCTGCAAGCCCAGCGGCAGACCCTTGGCGTCGACGCCGGCCGGAACGCTCATCCCCGGCAGACCGGCCAGGTTCACCGTCACGGTGAAGATGTCGTTCAGATACATGGCCACCGGATCATCGGCGTTCTCGCCCAGCGGGAAGGCCGCCGAAGGCGCCGTCGGCGTCAGCAGGGCGTCCACCTTCTCGAAGGCCTGGTCGAAGTCGTCGGCGATGCGCTGACGGACCTTCTGAGCCTTGAGGTAATAGGCGTCGTAATAGCCCGCCGACAGCACATAGGTGCCGATCAGGATGCGGCGCTTGACCTCTTCGCCGAAGCCCGCCGCGCGGGTCTGCTCATAGGTCTCGGTCAGATTGGCGCCGTCGACCCGCAGGCCGTAGCGCATGCCGTCATACCGGGCGAGGTTAGACGAGGCTTCGGCCGGGGCGACGATGTAATAGGCCGGCAGGGCGTACTTGGTGTGCGGCAGCGACACCTCGACGATCTCGCAGCCGGCTTCCTTCAGCCAGGCGATGCCCTGCTCCCAGAGCTGCTCGATCTCGGCGGGCATGCCCTCGACCCGGTACTCCTTGGGGATGCCCACCCGCATGCCCTTCACCGACTTGCCCACGAAGCTGGCGAAATCCGGAACGGCGATATCCAGGCTTGTGGAATCCCGGGCGTCATGCCCGGCCATGGAGGTCAGCAGCAGGGCCGCGTCCTCCACGGTCCGGGCGATGGGGCCAGCCTGGTCCAGGGACGAGGCGAAGGCCACCACGCCCCAGCGCGAACAGCGGCCATAGGTCGGCTTGATCCCCACTGTCCCGGTCAGGGCCGCGGGCTGGCGGATGGAGCCGCCGGTGTCGGTGGCCGTCGCGCCCAGGCAGAGCTGGGCGGCGACCGCCGCGGCCGAGCCGCCAGATGAGCCGCCCGGCGTCAGCGGCGTGGTTTCGCCCGCTCCGCGCCAGGGATTGATCACCGGGCCGAACGCGCTGGTCTCATTGGACGAGCCCATGGCGAACTCGTCCATGTTCAGCTTGCCCAGCATGACCGCCCCGTCCCGCCAGAGATTGGCGGTGACGTTCGACTCATAGGTCGGGCGGAACTCGCCGAGGATTTTCGAGCAGGCTGTGGAGCGCACGCCCTCGGTGCAGAACAGGTCCTTGATGCCGAGCGGCGCGCCGTCCAGGGCGCCGGCCTCACCTTGGGCGCGGCGGGCGTCGCTGGCCTGCGCCATGGCCAACGCCTTGTCAGGCGTCTCCAGCACATAGGCGTTCAACGCCCGGGCCTGTTCCACCGCCTCGATGTGGGCGCGGGTCAGCTCAACGGAGGAAAAGGCCTTGGACTCAAGGCCTTCCAGGGCGGACTTGAGGGTGAGCCTGGTCAGGTCGCTCATCTATTCCACCACCTTGGGGACAACGAAGAAGTCCTTGGCCGACTTGGGCGCATTGGCCAGCACCTTGGCGGGATCGCCGCCCTCGGTGACCACGTCCTCGCGCATGGGCAGACCCTGGTGGACCACCGAGGTCATGGGTTCGATCCCGTCGGTGTCCACCTCGTTCAGCATCTCGATCCAGGTCAGGATGCCGTTGAGTTCGCGGGCGAGCGGTTCGATGCGCTCTTCCGGTTCGGCGATGCGCGCCAGCTTGGCGACCTTGCGCACGGTCGCCGCGTCGATGGCCATGGGGGCCTCCTTGCAATCTGACCCGTGGGTTAGCCGTGCGACGCCACCTTTGACAAGCGCCCGCGACGCAATCGCGCGCCTGACGTCCGTCGGCGCCTGGCGCGCGACTCTAGACCGTCCCGCCTGACGCCAGCCATCCGGCGCAGTCGGGGCCCAGCTCCGCCATCGCCCGGGCCTCATAGGCGGCGATGTCGGCGGGGGTCAGGACGTCACGCCAGCGGCCGTTGACGCCCTTGTTGATGAAGGTCTGGGCGCCGCCCTCGAAGATCGCCCCGCCCAGCGGCGCGACATTCTCCGCATGGGCCTTCATCCAGCCGAAGGAGCAGTGTTCCAGGATCGTCGGCCAGCGCTCCTCGGGAATGTCGCAGTCCAGGAAGGCCGCGATTTTTCGCATCTCGCCTTCCAGGTCCTGCTTGAGGTCGTTGAAATGGACCAGCATGACGTTGGGCAGGTCTCGGATCGCCCACCAGGTGGCGATATTCTCCCAATAGGCCCAGAACGGCGCGCCATCCTGCTCAAGCCAGGTGAGGAAATAGCGGCGGATGTCGGGGTCGGGCCGCTCGATCGGCGGGCCCACCCGGCCCGGCGTGTCGTTCATCGCGTCATACCAGAGCTGATTGGCCCCGGCATGGTGGTTGTAGAGACTCCAGACCACGTCGCGGCCGTCCCGGCCGATATAGAGATACTTGGCCTTGGGCGAGAAGGTCAGGGCGTCCACCGGCAGATGGGTCTTCATGATCCGCCGGTGGGTCTGCGCCGCCAGGATGTCGGGAAGGTTCGGCGGCATGACCCGCAGGTCCACCCAAGGCGAAAGCTCCGCCACCTTCACCTCGGGATCGCCGGCGAAGATCAGCTGGCCCACGATGTGCTGCGTCCAGGTGGTGCCGGACTTGGCGTAGGTGGCCACCACCACATCGTCGTCCCGGAAGTCGATCCGGTCCCAGACAGTGGAATCCATATGGTGGTTGTGGATGTCCCGCGACTTGCGCGGCCAGTCGATCGTTCCCGTCGTCGTCATCTCAACCCCCGCCCTGCCCCGCTGGTCTAGCGGCAAGCTTGGCCTTGACCAATACCGGAGGTCGATGAACCGGCGGCCGGGGCGGCCGGAAATCCCGTGGCGCGCCGGGGCGCCGATGGTATGAGCGGCCTATGCCCGTTCTCGACCTGCTGGACCTGCCTGCCGCCCTGCCCCCGATCGCGCCCGTGGTCGGGCTGGACCTGGGGGAGAAGACCATCGGCGTCGCGGTGTCCGACGGCATGCGGATGGTGGCCTCGCCGCTGAAGCTGATCCGCAAGACCAAGTTCACCCAGGACGCCGAGCAGCTGTTTTCCCTCATGGACGACCGCAAGGCCGTGGGCGTGATCATCGGCCTGCCGATCAACATGGACGGAACCGAAGGGACGCGCTGCCAGTCCAGCCGCGCCTTCGCCCGCAACCTCCTGCGGCTGCGCGACCTGCCCATCGCCTTCTGGGACGAGCGGATGAGCTCCATGGCCGTCAACCGCATGCTGGTCGATGAAGTCGACATGACCCGGGTCCGCCGGGGCGAGGTGGTCGACAAGACCGCCGCGGCCTGGATCCTCCAGGGCGCCCTGGAGCGCCTGCGCAACCTGCCAGCGGCGAAGGCCTAGGGTGATGGGCGTGCGCAGGACAGGCGTCTTGGCGAGACCGCCCCGCCCCCTTAAGAGGACGGCCCCATGAGCGCCCCCGATTCCGGTCTGATCGACGTCCTGGGGAAGACCTTCCCCTTCCCCAAGCGCCACTTCCTGTCGGTCCTGGACCTGAACCCGGTGGAGGTGACCGACCTGCTGAACCTGGCTGACGGCTTCGTCGCCCTCAACCGCCAGACCTCGAAGAAGCTCGACCTGCTCAAGGGTCGGACGCTGATGAACCTGTTCTTCGAGAACTCCACCCGCACCCAGAGCTCCTTCGAGCTGGCTGGCAAGCGGCTGGGCGCCGATGTGGTCAATATGAGCCCGCGGGCCTCGTCCATCTCCAAGGGCGAGACCCTGATCGACACCGCCGTGACGCTGAACGCCATGCAGCCGGACCTGCTGGTGGTGCGCCACGCCTCGTCGGGCGCGGCCTCCCTGCTGTCGCAGAAGGTGTCCTGTTCGGTCATCAACGCCGGCGACGGCCAGCACGAACATCCCACCCAGGCCCTGCTGGACGCGCTCTCCATGCGCCGGGCCTTTGGCCGCATCGCCGGCCTGCGCGTGGCCATCTGCGGCGATGTCCTGCACAGCCGGGTGGCGCGCTCCAATGTCGGGCTCTTGCAGATGATGGGCGCCGAGGTCCGGCTTGTCGGCCCGCCGACCCTGATGCCCGCCGAAGCCGACCGCTGGGGCTCCGAAGTGTTCCACGACCTGCGCAAGGGCATAGCCGGCTGCGACGTAGTGATGATGCTGCGCCTGCAGCTGGAGCGCATGGACGGGGTCCTCGCGCCCTCCCAGCGGGAGTACTTCCGCTTCTTTGGTCTCGACCGGGAGAAGCTGGCCTGCGCCGCCCCCCATGTCCGCGTCATGCATCCCGGCCCCATGAACCGCGGGGTGGAGATCGATTCCGAGGTGGCCGACGACCTGGCCGTCAGCCTGATCCAGGATCAGGTGGAGATGGGCGTCGCCGCCCGCATGGCGGTGCTCGCCGCCCTTTCGGCAAGGCTGGATAACGACTGATGGCTTCCCGTCCCCTGGCGATCCTCAACGCCCGCCTCGTTGATCCGGCGTCCGGCCAGGACGAGCGCGGCGCCCTGCTGGTCAAGAACGGCAAGATCGCAGACCTGGTCTTCGGCGGCGAGCTGGGGACCCTGTCCGACGACATCGAGACCCTGGACGCCCGCGGCGCCATGCTCAGCCCAGGCCTCATCGACCTGCGGGTCAAGACCGGCGAGCCGGGCGCCGAGCCCAAGGAAACGCTGAAGTCGGCCGCGCTCGCCGCCGCCGCCGGCGGTGTGACCTCCATCGTCGTCCAGCCCGACACCTCGCCGGTGGTGGATGATCCCTCGGTGGTGGATTTCATCCTGCGCCGGGCCCGCGATATCGAGTTGGTCCACGTCTATCCCGCAGGCGCCGCCACCAAGGGCCTGCTGGGCGAACGCATGGCCGAGATCGGTCTGATGCGCGACGCCGGCTGCGTCTATGTCACCGACGCCGACCATCCCATCGTCAATTCCAAGGTCTTCCGCCGCCTGCTGGCCTATGCCCGCAGCTTCGGGGTGCTGGTGGCCCACCGGCCAGCCGATCCCTGGCTGTCGGCCGGCGCTGCGGCCACCGAGGGCGAGCTGGCCGGTCGCATGGGCCTCCCGTCGGTCCCGCCCATCGCCGAAAAGATCATGCTGGAGCGCGATCTCGCCCTGGTCGAGCTGACCGGCGGACGGCTGCTGGTGGACCAGATCACCACCGCCTGCGCCCTGGAGAGCCTGGAGCGCGGCAAGGCTCGCGGCCTGGACGTGACGGCGACCACCTCGATCAATCACCTGTCCTTCAACGAGGTGGACATCGGCGACTACCGCACCTTCTGCAAGGTGGACCCGCCCCTGCGCGGCGAGGACGACCGCCAAGCGACCATTGAGGCCCTGGCCACAGGCCTCATCGACATCGTCGTCTCGGCCCACGCCCCGGCGCCGGCCGAGGACAAGCGGCTGCCCTATGACGAGGCCGCGCCCGGCGCCGTCGGCCTACAGACCCTGCTGCCGGCCCTGCTCGCCTTCCACCATGAGGGCCGCATCCCGCTCATCGACCTGATGGCCAAGGTGACCAGCCGTCCCGCCGCCCTGCTGGGCCTGCCCGCTGGCCGCCTGGCCAAGGGCGCGCCGGCCGACCTCGTCCTCTGCGACCTGGCCGCGCCAATGGTCGTGGAGCTGGCGGACCTGAAATCAAAGTCCAAGAACTCCCCGTTCGACGGCCGCCGCCTGCAGGGCGTGGTCCGCATGACCCTGGTGGATGGGCGGATCGTCTACCGCAGGGACTAATGCCGGCGCCATCTTGCCAAATGCGCGCGCCTGGAACAAAACAGAAACAACAAGCGCGGCGGTGACGGCGGCCCGGGGCAGGTCTAGGACTAGGCGAACGGAAGCGCCACAGAAGCAGACGACGGGGGACACGCCATGCCGACCGACCAGCTCAGCCCGATGCTCATCGCCATCGCCGTCATCGGCGGCTATCTCCTGGGCTCCATACCCTTTGGCGTCATCGCCACCCGCCTGGGCGGCGCCGGCGACGTGCGCTCCATAGGATCGGGCAATATCGGGGCGACCAATGTCCTGCGCACCGGTCGTAAGGACCTGGCCCTGCTCACCCTGCTGGGCGACGGGGGCAAGGGCGCCCTGGCCGTCTTCATCGCCTGGTTCCTGACGAAGGATGCGCCGCAGGGCGTCCAGGCGACCCTGACCTCCCTGGCCGGCGGAGCGGCCTTCATCGGCCACATCTTCCCGGTCTGGCTGAAGTTCAAGGGCGGCAAAGGGGTCGCCACCTTCTTCGGCACCTTGCTGGCTGCGGCCTGGCCGGTGGGCATGCTGGCCGGCGCCACCTGGATCGTGATGGCCCTGGTCTTCCGCATGTCGTCCCTGGCGGCGCTCACCGCCGCGGTGCTCGCGCCCATCTATGTCTTTCTCACCGACCGCCCCTATCCGGTGGCGGTGCTGGCCGTGCTCATGGCCGTGCTGATCTTCGTCCGCCACAAGGACAATATCGGCCGGCTGCTGAAGGGCGAGGAGCCGAAAATCGGCGGCAAGAAGGCCGTCGCGCCCGCGGACCCTGCATGACCGAGACCCTGTCGCCTGAGGCCAGGCGGGACTGGCTGCGGCTGGCCCGCACCGAGGGCGTGGGGCCCGTCACCTTCGACCAGCTGATCCGTCGCTATGCCGAGCCCTCCCGCGCCTTGGAGGCCCTGCCGGAGCTCGCCCGCCGCGGCGGGCGCAGCCGACCGCCGACCATCCCGACTCCGGCCGAGGCGCAGGCCGAACTGGACGCCGGCGAAGCCCTCGGCGCCCAGTTGATCTGCGCCTGCGATCCCGATTTCCCCCAGGCGCTGGCGGCCCTTGACCCGCCCCCGCCCCTGCTCTGGGCGCGAGGGGACGTCAGCCTTCTGGACCGCTCGGTGATCGCCATCGTCGGCGCGCGAGTGGCCTCCGCCGGCGGCCAGCGATTCGCTCGCGGCCTCGCCGCCGAACTGGGTCAGGTCGGACACGTCATCGTCTCTGGCATGGCCCGGGGCATCGACGGGGCCGCCCACGAGGGCGCGCTGGAGCAGGGAACGATCGCCGTCCTGGGCGGCGGAGTAGACGACATCTACCCCCCGGAACACCGCGACCTCTATCAGCGGCTGGTGGCCGAGGGCTGCGTGGTGGCCGAGCATCCTCCCGGACGCCAGGCCCAGGCCCGGGACTTCCCCCGCCGTAACCGGATCATCGCCGGCCTCTCCCGCGCCGTGGTGGTGGTCGAGGCCGAGTTGCGCTCGGGCTCCCTGATCACCGCCCGTCTGGCGGCCGAACAGGGCCGCGAGGTGCTGGCGGTGCCGGGTTCGCCCCTCGATCCCCGCGCCCGTGGGACCAATGACCTGATCCGCCAGGGGGCGGCCCTGTGCGAAGGCGCGGGCGACGTCCTGCGAGCCCTGGAGACGCTTGGCGGGCTCGCCGAGCCAGGGGCTGGCTTCCAAAGCGCGCCCCACATCACCGAGTCTGATCACGGCCTCACCGAGAAGGTGGCTGCCTTGCTCTCGCCAACGCCCGTGTCCCGCGACGAGCTTGTCCGCGCCACCGGCCGTGAGCCAGGCGCGGTGGCCGCCGCCCTGGTGGAGCTGGCTCTGGCCGGACGGGCCGAACTGCTGCCCGGCGGTCTGGCGGCGCGCGCATGAAGCCTCAGGTTTCGGCGTCAGGCGCTCCGGCCGAGGCGCGGGCCGCTTCCAGGGCGGCGACCATCAGGGTGGTGGCCAGACCCCGATACCCCTTCACTGCGGCCAGCTCCGAAAGGTCCCGCAGGATCTCCTCGATGAAGAGGACGACCTGTTGTGGCGAGGCGTCGGGCGGCAGTGGGGCGAGCATCAGACACCGCCTCTACGCGGATTCGCGATACACACCAAATACGATTGCCGCGACACTTCAGGTTGAGTTTTCACCCTGGTTGACATCGCCCTCCCACGCGGCCCACCTTTCGCGCCTTTGTGTTCCGGGCGTTTTGCTCGCCGAACCTTCAGTCAAAGCTCCATAAATGAACGTCGTCGTCGTCGAGAGCCCGGCCAAGGCCAAGACCATCAATAAGTACCTGGGGTCGGACTATATCGTCCTGGCCTCCTACGGCCATGTGCGAGACCTGCCCCCCAAGGACGGCTCGGTCCGGCCCGACGATGACTTCGCCATGAGCTGGGATGTGGACGCCAAGTCCGCCAAGCGGCTCAATGACATCGCCGACGCCATGAAGGGCGCAGACCGCCTGATCCTGGCCACCGACCCCGACCGCGAAGGGGAGGCCATCTCCTGGCACGTGCTGGAGGTCCTGCAGAAGAAAAAGGTCATCAAGGACGCCAAGGTCCAGCGGGTGGTGTTCAACGCCATCACCAAGTCCGCCGTGACCGAGGCGATGAAGGCCCCCCGCGACATCGACATGGAGCTGGTGGAGGCCTATCTCGCCCGCCGCGCCCTCGACTACCTGGTGGGCTTCACCCTCTCGCCTGTGCTGTGGCGCAAGCTGCCGGGTTCCCGCTCTGCCGGCCGGGTCCAGTCGGTGGCCCTGCGCCTGATCGTCGACCGTGAGCTCGAGATCGAGCGCTTCAAGACGCAGGAGTACTGGACCGTCGACGCCGACGTGTCGGCCGGCGGCGATCCCTTTGTCGCCCGTCTGGTCAAGCATCAGGCCAAGCGCCTGACCAAGTTCGACCTGGGCGACGCGGCCGCCGCAGAGGCCGCCAAGGCCGCCGTCCAGGCCGCCAGCTTCACCGTCGCCTCGGTGGAGAAGAAGCCGGCCAAGCGCTCGCCCGCCCCGCCCTTCACCACCTCGACCCTGCAGCAGGAGGCCTCGCGCAAGCTCGGCTTCTCGGCCCAGCGGACCATGCAGGCGGCCCAGAAGCTCTATGAGGGCGTCGATATCGGCGGCGAAACCGTCGGTCTGATCACCTATATGCGGACCGACGGCGTGCAGGCTGCGCCCGAGGCCCTGGACGAGGCCCGTCAGGTGATCGGCGGCGTCTATGGCAAGGAATATGTGCCCGAGCAGGCGCGCATCTATCGCACCAAGGCCAAGAACGCCCAGGAGGCCCACGAGGCGATCCGGCCCACCAGCCTGGCCCGCAATCCCGGCTCCCTGCGCCTGGATGGCGATCTTGGCCGGCTCTACGAACTGATCTGGAAGCGGATGATCGCCTCCCAGATGGAGAGCGCCCGCATCGAGCGCACCACCATCGAGCTGGAGAGCGCCGACGGCCAGACCGGCCTGCGCGCCACCGGCCAGGTGATCCTGTTCGACGGCTATCTGGCCGTCTATGAAGAGGGCCGCGACGACGCCGACGACGAAGAGTCCGGCCGCCTGCCACAGGTCAGCCAGGGCGCGGCCGCCAAGGTCGCCGCCGCCCGGGCTGCCCAGCACTTCACCGAGCCGCCGCCCCGCTATTCCGAAGCCAGCCTGGTCAAGAAGATGGAGGAGCTCGGCATCGGCCGGCCCTCGACCTATGCCTCGGTGCTCACCGTGCTGCGGGACCGCGACTATGTGAAGATGGACAAGAACCGCTTTGTCCCCGAGGACAAGGGCCGGCTGGTCACCGCCTTCCTGGAGCAGTTCTTCCGCCGCTATGTGGAATACGACTTCACCGCCGCCCTGGAGGAGAAGCTCGACCTGGTCTCGGCCGGCGAGCTGAACTGGAAGGTGCTGCTGCGGGAGTTCTGGCAGGACTTTCACGCCGCGGTCGGCGAGATTTCCGAGCTGCGGGTGACCAACGTTCTGGACGCCCTGAACGAGGCGCTCGGCCCTCACATCTTCCCGCAGAAGGCTGATGGCTCCGATCCCCGGGCCTGCCCCACCTGCGCCACCGGCCAGCTGTCCCTGAAGACCGGCAAGTTCGGCGCCTTCATCGGCTGCTCCAACTATCCCGAATGCCGCTTCACCCGCCCCATCGCCCAGAGCGAGGGCGATGAGACCGATGCGGCGAACGCCGACCGCGAGCTGGGGACCGATCCTGAAACCGGCCTGATCGTCCATCTGAAGAACGGCCGCTTTGGCCCCTATGTGCAGCTTGGCGAGGGCGACAAGCCCAAGCGCTCCAGCCTGCCCAAGACCTGGTCGCCGGCCGCCATGGATCTGGAAAAGGGCCTGCGCCTGCTGCGCCTGCCCCGCGAAGTGGGCGAGCATCCCGAGGACGGCCAGATGATCCTGGCCGGACTCGGCCGCTACGGCCCCTTCGTCCAGCACAACGGCGCCTACGCCAATCTGGAGAGCATCGACGAGGTGTTCGAGGTGGGCCTCAACCGCGCCGTGGCCCTGATCGCCGAGAAGAAGGCCGGTGGCAAGGGACGACGCGGCGAGGCCGCAGCGCTGAAGGACTTGGGCGTCCACCCGGCCGATGGCGCGCCGGTGCGCATCCTGTCGGGACGCTTTGGCCCCTACATCAAGCACGGCGCCACCAACGCCAACATCCCCCGGGGTGGCGATCCCCAGGAGGTGACCCTGGAGCAGGCGGTCGCCCTGCTGGCCGAGCGCGAGGCCAAGGGCGGGACCAAGAAAAAACCGGTGAAGAAGGCGGCCGCCAAGCCCAAGGCCGAGAAGGCGGAAAAGGCGCCGGCCGCCAAGACGGCCGCGAAAAAGCCTGCCGCCAAGAAGCCGGCGGCCAAAAAACCCGCGGCCAAGAAGGCGCCGGCCAAGAAAACCGCGGCGAGTTAAGACCGGTGGACCTGCCCGTCCGCGAGGTCTCGGTTTCGGGCTACCGGTCGCTGCGGGCCATCACCTATCCGATGTCGCGGCTGGACGTGTTTGTCGGCGCCAATGGCGTCGGCAAGTCCAACCTCTACCGGGCGCTGGACCTGTTGCAGGCCGCCGCCCAGAACCAGCTGGGCGCACGCCTGGCCGCCGAGGGCCTGGACCTGGCCATGTGGGCCGGCCCCCGCAAGGCCAAGGAGCCAACGCGGATCGCCCTGTCGGTCACCCTGGCCGCGCCCGGCGCCCGCAACAGCGCCTTCCGCTATGAGGTGGAGGCGGGCTTTCCCCAGAAGGTCACCGCCGCGGCCTTCGACCTGGAGCCCCAGGTTAAGGTGGAGACCCTGACCTATCTGTCGGGCCAGCGCCGGTCGCGCCTGGTGGAGCGCCGCAACGCCTCGGTGATGGCCAGGGACGCCGAGGGCCGCCCCGCCGACCTCGACATCGATCTGCTCTCGTCCGAGACCCTGCTGGGACGCCTGGAGGATCCTGGCCGCTATCCGGAGCTCGACGCCGTGCGGCGCACCCTGCTGGAATGGCGCTTCTATCATGACGTCCGCACCGATGCGGACTCAGCCCTGCGCCGCCCCTGCGTCGCCGTGGCCGCCCCGACGCTCGCCTCGGACGGGTCCAACCTGGCGGCGGTCTTCGCCACCCTCGCCCACATCCGGCAGGATCGGAGCGACCTGGACGAGGCGGTGGCCAGCGCCTTTCCGGGCGCGGTGCTCAGCCTGCCGTTTCCGGAGCGGACAGCCACCTTCGGCCTGCGCCTGCCGGAGTTTCCACAGCGCGTCTTTGAGCCCGCCGAGCTGTCGGACGGGACCCTGCGCTTCCTGGCCCTGGCCGGCGCCCTGCTGGCCTATCGCCTGCCGCCCTTCATCGCGCTCAACGAGCCCGAAGCCAGCCTGCATCCCGATCTGATGGAGCCCCTGGCCGCCCTGATCGCCAAGGCCTCGGAGCGGACCCAGGTCTGGCTGGTCACCCACTCCGAGCGCCTGGCTCACGCCCTGAAGGACCACGGCGCCGTGCGCACTGTGCGCAAGACCGACGGCGCCACCACCATCGAGGGCCTGACCCTGTTCGGCGCTTTCCGCGACGATGAGGACGACTGAGGCGTCCCCTTGCGTCGCACTTGGTGAAGCCGAGCGCCGATTCCCGCGTTAGAAGGGGCCATGGCCAAGCCCCGCTCCCCCCGTTCCGCCACACGCCCCGCCTCGCGTCCGCCTCAGGGCATGCCCGACCGCGAGACCCTGCAGAAGTTCATCCGCGAAACCGGCGAGACCGACCGCGCCGAACTGGCTCGGGCCTTCGGGCTTAAGGGCGTCGACCGCCGGGCCCTGCGGGAGATGCTGAAGGAAATGCAGGCCGAGGGCCTGCTGGGCCGCCGGGGCCGCAAGGGCGTGGCCGAGGCCGGCGCCCTGCCCCCTGTGGGCGTGGTCGACGTGGTCGAACGCGACACCGATGGCGACCTGCTGGTGCGGCTGACCAAGGGGGGCGAGGACACGCCCCTCGTTCACCTCGCGCCGGACAAGGCCGAGGAAGTGGCCGGGGCGCCTGGCCTGGGCGACCGGTTGCTGGTCCGCTTCGTCACCCTGGAGAGCGGCGAGACCGAGGCGCGGCTGATCAAACGCCTGGGCCAGAGTGCCCACCGGGTCTTGGGCGTGGTGCGCAAGCACCGCCGCGAGGTCCGCATCGAACCGGTGGACCGCAAGTCCAAGGAAAGCCTCATCGTCTTCGACGACGGCCAGCTCAAGGACGGCGACCTGGTCCTGGCCCAGGTGGGGACCGCCGAGCGCCATCACGGCCCCAAGCGCGGCAAGGTGCTCGAGGTGGTGGGCCGCGAGGACGAACCTCGGGCCGCCAGTCTGATCGCCATCCACAGCCACGGCATTCCCACCGGCTTTTCCGACGAGGCTGTCGCCGAAGCCGAGGCCGCCCAACCGCCGACCCTGGCTGGCCGCGAGGACCTGCGCGACCTGCCGCTGATCACCATTGACCCCGCCGACGCCCGAGACCATGACGACGCCGTCTTCGCCCAGGCCGACGAGGACCCGGCCAATGAGGGCGGCTGGATCGTCTGGGTCGCCATCGCCGACGTGGCCGCCTATGTCCGCCCGGCCGGCGCCCTGGACCGCGAGGCCCGGGACAAGGCCAACAGCGTCTACTTCCCCGACCGGGTGGAGCCCATGCTGCCCGAACGGCTCTCCAACGGCCTCTGCTCCCTGCGCGAGGGCGAGACCCGGGCCTGCATGGCCGTGCGGATGGTCTTCGACCGCAATGGTCGCAAGCGCAGCCACAGGTTCGTCCGCGGACTCATGCGCTCGGCCGCCAAGCTCGCCTACGAACAGGCCCAGGACGCCATCGACGGCCGCCCCGACGACAAGGCCGGCCCCCTCCTCGACCCCATCCTCAAGCCCCTCTGGGCCGCCTACCTGACCCTAAAGAAGGGCCGCGAGGCCCGCTCGCCGCTCGCCATCGAAAGCTCTGAGCGCCGGATCGTCATCGGCGACGATGGAAAGATCGATTCGATCACCCCGCGCCCGTCCCTCGAGGCGCACAAGCTGATCGAGGAGATGATGATCCAGGCCAATGTCTGCGCGGCCGAGACCCTGGAGGCCAAGCGGACCCCGCTGATCTACCGCATCCATGATGCCCCGAGCCCGGAGAAGATTGATTCGCTTGGGGAATTCCTGGGCTCGATCTCGGTGAACTGGTCCAAGGGCGAGGCCGTCCGCACCGACCGCTTCAACCGCCTGCTGGACCTGACCCGGGAGGGGCCGCACGCGGAGATCGTCAATGAGGTGGTCCTGCGCACCCAGATGCAGGCCCATTATTCCACCGACAATATCGGCCATTTCGGCCTGAATCTGGCCCGTTATGCGCACTTTACGTCGCCTATTCGCCGGTACGCCGACCTCATCGTCCACCGGGGCCTGATCAGCGCGCTTAGCCTCAACCTGCCCGGTGGACCCGACGGTCTAAGCGACTGGGACATCTCTCACATGAAGGCCACGGCCGAGGAGATCACCCATGCCGAGCGCCGGGCCATGGCCGCCGAGCGCGACGCCACTGACCGCTATGTGGCCGCCTTCCTGTCCGACAAGGTGGGCGCGACCTTCCATGGCCGCATCACTGGGGTGACCCGCTTTGGCCTGTTCATCCGCCTGGCCGAGACCGGCGCCGACGGCCTGATCCCGATCTCCAATCTGGGGGATGAGTTCTTCATCCACGATGAGAAGATGCACGCCCTGATCGGCGAGCGCTCCGGCGCCCGCTGGCCCCTGGGCATGAGCGTTGAGGTGAGGCTGCGCGAAGCGACCCCGATCACCGGCGGCCTGCTGTTCGAGATGCTGAGCGAGCCGGCTGCGCCCGACCCCACCGCCCCGCGCCCGCGCCTAGGCATCCGCCGCAAGGCCGGCCGCCCACCCCTGCCCCGGCAAGGCGGCAAGCACCGGCGGCGGTGAGCCGCACGAAATTGACCTAAGGTCAGCCTTCCTCAAGGTCCGGCGTCGGTCATACAGTTGTTTCATGACTGACGCAGAGATTCCCCGCCGCCCCGAGGGGGGCCGGATGCGCCCCGAAGGCGCCCGAGCCGTGAAGCCGCGGGATGCGGCCACTATCATCCTGGTCCGGCGGGACGCCGCCAAGCCGCGCGTCCTGATGGGCAAGCGCAACAGCGGCCACGACTTCATGCCCAATCTCTGGGTCTTCCCCGGGGGCCGCATCGATCGGGCCGACTTCCGCGCGCCCCACGCCACCGACCTGCGGCCCGAAGTGGCGGCCAAGTTCGACCGGCACATCAAGCCTGGCCGCGGCCGGGCGCTGGCCATGGCCGCCATCCGCGAGACCTTCGAGGAGGCGGGCCTCCTGCTGGCCAAGAAGGCCCCGCCGAGGCCCGGTGTCGGCCCCTGGCGGGAGTTCCTGGCGCAAGGCGCCATGGCCGACCTGGAGGCCATGGAGATCATCGCCCGGGCGGTCACCCCGCCCATGCTGGCCAAGCGGTTCGACACTTGGTTCCTGATGGCCGACGCCGAGCGGCTGGTCAGCCTCGACCGTCAGCCCGACTGCGGGGAGCTGGAGGAGATCGCCTGGGTGGATTTCGACGATGCGCTGGGCCTTGAGCTGCCCATGGTCACGCGGACCATGATCAAGGAAGCGGTGCTTCGCCTGGATGATCCGGAGCGTCCGTCCCCCTATATGCGTTTCGGGGTGAAGGGCCATAAGCTCGGCCACCTCTAGAAACCATTCAGGAGTCCGCATGTCCGATCGACCCAAGGTCGCCGTCATCATCGGCAGTCTTCGCGCCCAGTCCGTGAACCGGCGTCTGGCCCAGGCCATCGCTAAGACCATCGCCCCCCGGCTCGACCTGCAGATCGTCGATTACGCTGATGTGCCGCTCTACAACCAGGACCACGAGGCCGATCCGCCGGCCGCGGTCATCGCCTTCAAGGACGCGATCAAGGCCGCCGACGCCGTCCTGTTCGTGACCCCGGAATACAACCGCTCCATGCCGGGCGTGCTGAAAAACGCCATCGACTGGGCCTCACGGCCTCCGGGCCAAGGCGTGTGGGCCGGCAAGCCCGCCGCCATCGCCGGCTCCACCCCAGGCGCCGTGGGCACGGCCGCGGCCCAGGTGGACCTGCGCAATGTGCTGACCGCCATCAATGTGGCGGTGATGGGCATGCCGCAGATCTATTTCACCCACAAGGACGAGCACTACACGGAGGGCGGCGGCTTTTCCGATCCCAAGTTCGCAGCCTTCATCGAGGGCTGGGGCGACAAGTTCGCCGCCTGGATCGCCAGGATCAACGGCTGAACCGATGGCGCTTGCGATCGACCGCATCGAGACCGCCGGCCCCCGCAATGTGCTGGGTCCCCGTCACCAGAACCGGCTGATCATCGCGCCGCAGGACCACCGTCCCTACAGCCCCTTCCTGTTCCTGGCCGAGGACTGGTTCGCCCCGCCGGCCGGCTTCCCTACCCACCCCCACCGGGGGATGGAGACGGTGACCTTCATCCTCGAAGGCCAGATGATCCATGAGGACCACACCGGCGCCCACGGCGAACTTGAGGCGGGCGACGTCCAGTTCATGACCGCCGGCGGCGGGGTGATGCATTCGGAGATGCCGGGACCGCGGGGCGTCCATTCCCTGCAGCTGTGGCTGAACCTGCCGGCCGCCAAAAAGATGACCCCGGCCCGCTATGGCGACCAGCGGGCCGCCGAAGCCGCCCTGATCACCGGCGAAGGCTATGAGGCCAGGCTCTATGCCGGCGAGTTGGGGGGCGAGAGCCGGCCCCATGGCAGCCTCTGGCCGCTGGCCCTGATGGACCTGCGCCTGGAGGCGGGCGCCGCCCTGGCCCTGCCCCTGAAGGCAGGCTGGCGCGGCTTCCTGCTGGTCCTGGAGGGCGAGGCCCAGGCCGGGACAGGTGAGGCCCCCGTGAAGGCTGACCAGCACGCCTGGGCGCATGTCGCCGAGGCCGACGACGTCCTGCCGGTGAGCGCCAAGACGGCCGTGCGCGCCCTCTTCTACGCCGCGCCCATCATCGACGAACCCGTGGTCGCCCACGGCCCCTTCGTGATGAACACCGTCGACGAGATCCGCCAGGCGTTCCTGGACTATCAGATGGGGCGGCTGACCGCGGTTCGGGGCTGAGGTCAAACGACACCCTCCCGCATTGACTTTGGTCTGCGGATTCGTATTGTCCGCGGCTCATTCGAAATGACTGCCGGGGTAAGCGCGCTTGCCCGGCCCCGCGAGGACCGACCATGGCGAAGCCAGCTTCCATCAAGATCCGCCTGAACTCCTCGGCGGACACCGGCTTTTTCTACGTGACCAAGAAGAACGCCCGCACCAAGACGGACAAGCTGGTCATGAAGAAGTACGACCCCGTCGTGCGCAAGCACGTCGAGTTCCGCGAAGGCAAGATCAAGTAGGATCGCCTCGCGCACGCAAACAAGGAAACGCCCGGCTGGATCAGCCGGGCGTTTTGCGTTTCGTCCCTAGAAGTCCCAGGTCGTTTTAAGCCGCCCGGGATATGACCTTGTTGCGGCCTGAGGACTTGGCCTCATAGAGGCCCTCGTCGGCGCGCTTGAGCAGGGTGTCAGGGGTGTCGTCGGGGCCGAGGGTCGCGGCCACGCCGATGGAGATGGTGGCGGTCAGGAGCTCGGTCCCGTGGGCCACCCGGAAGGGCGAGCCGGCCACGTGCAGACGGATCCGCTCGGCGATGCGTTCGGCGTCCTCGATCCGGGTGCCGGGCATGACCACCACGAACTCCTCGCCCCCATAGCGGCAAGGCAGGTCCACGGCGCGGACGTTGGAGGCCAGCCGCACGGCGAACTCGCGCAGCACCTCGTCGCCCACATCGTGGCCGTAGCCGTCATTGATCTTCTTGAAGTGGTCGATGTCGATCAGCAGGGCCGCCACCGGCTCGCCCCCGTGGGCGGCGCGCTTGACCAGGGCGTCGAGCTGGCCGGTCATGTAGCGGCGGTTGTGGAGGCCGGTGAGCTGGTCGGTGACCGCCAGCTCCAGGGAGTGGTCGAGATTGTCCCGCAGATAGTCGGTGTAGCGCTTGCGGCGGATCTGGGTCCGCGCGCGAGCCGACAGCTCCTGAGGGTCGATGGGCTTGGACAGCAGGTCGTTGACCCCGATGTCCAGCGCCTTCATCAGCCGCGGCCGTTCATCGAAGTCGACAATGGCCAGGATCGGCAGGTGGCGGGTGGCCTCGTCCGAGCGCAGCTGGGCGCAGAAGCGCAGGCCATCGAAGCTGCGGGCGGTGACATTGACGATCACCAGGTCCACAGGGCCGCGGGCCGTCAGCAGGGCCTTTTCCGGCTCCGACTCGATGACCGGGCGGTGTTCGATGGAAAGCTCGGCGGCGACCCGCTGGGCCTGGCGCTCATGATCATCGACGATCAGCACCCGACCGCCCGTGCCGCCGAGGCGCGAGCCCGCGCCGGCGATGACGCCGATGCGGCGGCCTGAGGCCTCACGCACCCGCAGCTCGTCGATGACCGTCTTCAGGCGGGTCAGGCTGCGCACCCGGGCGAACAGCATGACGTCGTCGATGGGCTTGGTCAGGAATTCATCAGCCCCGGCCTCAAGGCCCGCGATCCGGTCGGCGCGGCCGTCCAGGGCGGTGACCAGCACCACAGGCACGTGCCGGGTCTCGGGGTCATCCTTCAGCCGGCGGCAGACCTGAAAGCCGTCCATGCCGGGCATCATCACGTCCAGCAAGACGATGTCAGGCTGCTCGGCCGCAGCCATGGCCAGTGCGGTCGGGCCATCATAGGCCGTCAGCACCTCGTAGTACTCGGCGCTCAGCTTGGCTTCGAGCAGCCGGACGTTGGCCTCGATATCGTCCACGACCAGGATGCGTGCGGACATGGCGGCCTACCCCAGGAGTCGGCGGATCGTGTCGAGGAAGTGCGACACCGAAATCGGTTTGGAGATATAGGCCTCGCAGCCGCCTTCGCGGATACGCTCCTCATCGCCCTTCATGGCGAAGGCGGTAACGGCGACCACAGGGATGTGGGCCAGCTCATCGTCTTCCTTGAGCCACTTGGTGACCTCCAGCCCGGAAATCTCCGGCAGCTGGATGTCCATGAGAATGAGGTCGGGACGGTGCTCACGGGCCAATGAGAGGGCTTGCAGACCTTCGCGGGTCTGCAGGGTCTCATACCCTTGCGCGTCGAGCAGATCATGAAAGAGCTTCATGTTCAGCTCGTTATCCTCGACGATGAGGACCTTCTTGGCCATGGTCATCCCGACGATGCTCTTGTCGGCCAGCGAATCTGCCGCCGACCCCACCTTTGGTTCCATTGATCCCACGGATATCCTTAAACTGGCGTTAGCCGCACGAGAGAGCCAGTGGTCGACACGCCGCACCCCACCCCGCCCGTCCCTGATCCGGTGACCACGTCACGGGCGGCTGGCCCTGCGCCGAGCCCCCGGGACCGCGCCCGCCCCCCGCAGGTGGAGGCCCTGGGGATCGACCCCGGCCGCCCCCTGGTGATCGTCGATGTGGACGAGGTGCTGGGGCATTTCATGGAGGGCTTCGGCGCCTTCCTGGAAACCCGCGGGCTGGAGTTCCGGGTGGAGCGGTTCGCCCTGTTCCAGAACATCTATCGCCCGGGCGAAGAGGCTCACCTGGCGATCGAGGAAGGCCGCCGCCACTATGACGACTTCTTCCGCTATGGGTCGGGCGAGATGCGGGTGGCGCAGGGCGCGGCCGAGGCCTTGCGCCGTCTGGCGGAAAAGGCCGGCGTGGTGATCCTCACCAATGCGCCAGGCCAGGGCCGTCTGGCCCGGGCTCGCTGGCTGGGCCGCAACGGCCTGGACTATCCCCTCCTGCTCAATACAGGGCCCAAGGGCCCGCTGGCCGCGGCGCTGGCCGAGCAGGTGAAGGGACCGGCCGCCTTCATCGACGACCTGTTGCCCAATCTGGACTCCGTGGCCGACACCGCGCCCAAGGTCGCCCGCTTCCAGCATGTGGCCGACGAGCGCCTGCGTCCCCTGGCGCCGGCCGCGCCGGACCGGCACACCCGGATCGATGACTGGGACGCCCTGCGCATCGCCATCGCCGATTCGATCTCCTGACGCCGACCCGACCATGATCCGCATCGGGGTCGATTTCGGGGGCACCAAGATCGAGGCCGCCGCCCTGGGCGCCGGCGGCGCCATCATCGCCCGCCTGCGCAGACCCAATCCGGGCGCCTATCAGCCCGCCCTGTCCGTTGTGGCCGAACTGGTGGCCGCTGTGGAGGCTGAGGCCGGCGCGAGAGCGGCGCGGATCGGGGTCGGCATGCCCGGCTCGATCTCGCCGCGGACCGGCCTGATCCGCAACGCCAACTCCGTCTGGCTGAACGGGGAGCGGTTCGGAGAGGATCTGGAGATCGCGCTGGCCCGTCCCGTGCGCCTGGCCAATGACGCCAACTGCCTGGCCCTCTCGGAGGCCGCCGATGGGGCAGGCGCCGGCGCAGGCGTGGTGTTCGCCGCCATCCTCGGCACCGGCTGCGGCGGCGGTGCGGTGGTGGACGGCCGCCTGATCGAGGGGCGGAACGGCGTGGCCGGCGAATGGGGCCACACCCCCCTGCCCTGGGCGGCTGCGGACGAGCATCCCGGACCGGACTGCTGGTGCGGGCGCCGCGGCTGTCTGGAGACCTGGATTTCCGGCCCCGCCCTGGCCGCCGACCATGGGGCTGGGCTGACGGCCCCGGAGATCGTCGAGGCGGCGCGGGCGGGCGAGCCCGGGGCGCAAGCCGCCCTGGCGCGCTATGTGGACCGGCTGGGCCGAGCCCTGGCCGGCGTGGTCGACCTGATCGATCCCGACGTCATCGTGCTGGGCGGCGGCATGTCCAATGTGGCCGAGCTCTATGAGCGCCTGCCGGGCGCCATCGGGCCGCATGTCTTCGCCGACGGGTTCGACACCCCCATCCGACAGGCCGTCCACGGGGACTCCTCTGGCGTGCGAGGGGCGGCCTGGCTCTGGCCGCTCGAGGCGCCATGAAGGCGCTCTGCCGCGACTGCATCTGGACCGGCGCGGCGCCGGCCACCCGGCGCTGCCCATCCTGTGGCTCGCCCCGGCTGGTGGCGCATGACGAGCTGTTCGACCTGTCCATGGCCCATATGGACTGCGACGCCTTCTACGCCTCGGTGGAAAAGCGCGACCGGCCAGAGCTTCGGGACCGACCGGTCATCGTCGGCGGCGGCGTCCGGGGCGTGGTGACCACCTGCTGCTACATGGCCAGGGTCTATGGGGTTCGATCGGCCATGCCGATGTTCAAGGCCCTGGCCGCCTGCCCCCAGGCCGTCGTGATCAAGCCGGACTTCGCCAAGTATAAGGCCGAGAGCAAGATCATCATGGGCCTGCTGGCGGAGCTGACGCCTCTGGTGCAGCCCCTGTCCCTGGACGAGGCCTGGATGGACCTGTCGGGCACCGAGCGACTGCATGGGGCGCCGCCGGCTGTGACCCTGGCCAGGGTGCAGGCGGCCATCGAGGCGCAGACGGGCCTCACCGTCTCCATTGGCCTCGCCCCCAACAAGTTCCTGGCCAAGATCGCCTCGGACCTGGACAAGCCCCGGGGTTTTTCGGTGATCGGCGCGGCCGAGGCGCAGAGCTTCCTGGCGCCCCGGCCCGTGGGCCTGCTGCCCGGGGTGGGGCCGGCCATGGTGAAATCCTTGGAGGCCGCAGGCCTGAGGACCATCGGCGACCTGGCCCGCTGGGAGCAGAAGGACCTGGCCCGCCGCTTCGGGACCCACGGCCTTCGCCTCCATGACCTCGCCCACGGGCGTGACACCCGACCGGTGGACCCCGACCAGGTGCGCAAGGGAATCAGCGCCGAGACGACCTTCAACACCGACATCGCCGCCTATGAGGCGCTGGAGGACCGCCTCTCCCCCCTGTGCGAGCGAGTGGCGATCCAGGCCCGGGCCGCCGGCGTCACGGGTCGCGTCGTCACTCTGAAGCTCAAGACCCCGGACTTCCGGCTGCTGACCCGCAGGCGCGCCCTCGCCGAGCCGACTCAGACCGCCAGGACGCTGTTCGCCGCCGCCCGCGAGCTTTTGCGTCGCGAGGCCGATGGTCGCACCTTTCGCCTGATCGGCGTGGGCCTGAGCGAGCTGTCGCCCGCCACACAAGGGGCTGGCGAGCTGTTCGGCGGCGAGGAGCAGCGAATCCTCACGGAGGAGAAGACCGCCGACGCCATAAGGGCGCGATTTGGTCCCCAGGCGCTCACCAGGGGCCGCGCCCTGCGCTCAAAACCCCCTGATCGGGATTGAGGCGAGGCAAAAACGGCGCTAGGCGCAACGATAAAAAGATGGGCGTCGGCTGCTTGGGGTCGGGCTTCGACGATTTCAACCCTTTCAAACGCGACCCTTTTCCATATCTAATCCCTTAGCGGCGGGAACCAGACTCCCGCCAGGAGACGTTTTCGATGGCCGAGCGCAAGCAAGGTGATGTGTCGACGGGCGTCAAATCGGCGGTCATCACTCAGACCAAGCCGAAGACGCAAAAGCCGTCCATGTACCGAGTCCTGCTGCTGAACGACGACTACACGCCGATGGAGTTCGTCGTTTACGTCCTGGAGCAGTTTTTCAACAAGTCGCGCGAAGATGCGACAAGGATCATGTTGCACGTTCATCAGTATGGCGTGGGCGTTTGCGGTGTCTTCACCTTCGAGGTGGCCGAGACCAAAGTCGCGCAGGTCGTAGATACCGCCAGGCGGCATCAACACCCGCTTCAATGCACCATGGAAAAGGATTGAGAGGCTCAGATTGCCCTCGTTTTCGCGCCCCCTAGAAGAATCACTGCATCGCGCGGTCGCTTACGCCAATGAGCGAAAGCACGAATATGCGACCCTGGAGCATCTGCTCCTGGCGCTTATCGACGATGAGGAAGCCGCAGCCGTCATGCGCGCCTGCGACGTCGACCTGGGCGCCCTTCGGGCCACCCTCACCGGCTATGTGGACAATGAGCTCCGCTCGCTGGTGGTCGATGACGGGGAGGACGCCAAGCCCACGGCGGGCTTCCAGCGCGTGATCCAGCGCGCGGTCATCCACGTCCAGTCGTCCGGACGGGAGGACGTCACTGGCGCGAATGTGCTGGTGGCCATCTTCTCCGAGCGCGAGAGCCATGCCGCCTACTTCCTGCAGGAGCAGGACATGACGCGGTACGACGCGGTGAACTACATCGCCCACGGCATCGCCAAGAAGGCGGGCGCCAGCGTCGAAGGCAAGCCCGTCAAAGGCGCCGACGACGAGGAGAAGCCCACCGTCAAGACCGGCGGCGAGGCGCTCGAGGCCTACTGCGTCGATCTCAACGAGAAGGCCAAGGAGGGCAAGGTTGATCCGCTGATCGGCCGGGCCGCCGAGGTCGAGCGCTGCATCCAGATCCTGTGCCGGCGGACCAAGAACAATCCGCTGCTGGTGGGCGACCCTGGCGTCGGCAAGACCGCCATCGCCGAGGGCCTGGCCCGCAAGATCGTCAACAAGCAGGTGCCCGAGGTCCTGGCCGGGGCGACCATCTTCTCCCTCGACATGGGGGCGCTACTGGCCGGCACCCGCTATCGCGGGGACTTCGAGGAGCGGGTCAAGCAGGTGGTCAAGGAACTGGAGAACCACCCGGACGCCATCCTGTTCATCGACGAGATCCACACGGTGATCGGCGCCGGCGCCACCAGCGGCGGGGCCATGGACGCCTCCAACCTCTTGAAGCCGGCCCTGGCCTCAGGCGCCCTGCGCTGCATGGGCTCGACCACCTACAAGGAGTTCCGTCAGCACTTCGAGAAGGACCGGGCGCTGGTCCGGCGCTTCCAGAAGATCGACGTCAACGAGCCGACGCTCGAGGACACGATCAAGATCCTGAAGGGCCTGAAGACCTACTACGAGGAGTTCCACAAGCTCCGCTACACCAACGACGCCCTCAAGGCAGCCGTCGAGCTGTCGGCCAAGTACATCAACGACCGCAAGCTGCCGGACAAGGCGATCGACCTGATCGACGAGGCCGGCGCCAGCCAGATGCTGCTGCCCGAGAGCCGTCGGAAGAAGACCATCGGGGTCAAGGAGATCGAGGCCGTGGTGGCCAAGATCGCCCGCATTCCGCCGAAGTCGGTCTCCAAGTCCGACACCGAGGCGCTTAAGCAGCTGGAGACCGACCTGAAGCGGGCGGTCTATGGCCAGGACGAGGCGATCGACCAGCTGTCCGCGGCCATGAAGATGGCCCGGGCTGGCCTGCGCGATCCCAACAAGCCGATCGGCTGTTACCTCTTCTCGGGGCCCACGGGCACCGGCAAGACCGAGACCGCCCGTCAGCTGGCCTCGACGCTGGGCATCGAGCTCCTGCGCTTCGACATGTCGGAGTATATGGAGCGGCACACGGTCAGCCGCCTGATCGGCGCGCCTCCGGGCTATGTGGGCTTCGACCAGGGGGGCCTGCTGACCGACGCCGTCGACCAGCATCCCCACGCCGTAGTCTTGCTTGACGAGATCGAGAAGGCCCATCCGGACGTCTACAACATCCTGCTGCAGGTGATGGACCACGGGGTGCTGACCGACTCCAATGGCAAGAAGATCGACTTCCGCAATGTGGTGCTCATCATGACCACCAATGCGGGGGCGGCCGATGCGCAGCGCAACACCATCGGCTTTGGCCGTGGCAAGGCTGACCATGAGGCCGAAGAGGCGATCAAGCGGGTCTTCACCCCGGAATTCCGCAACCGCCTCGATGCGGTGGTGGCCTTCCGCCCGCTGGACTCCTCAATCATCCGCCAGGTGGTGCAGAAGTTCGTCATGCAGCTGGAGGCCCAGCTGGCCGACCGGCACGTGACGATAGAAACCAGCGACGAGGCGGCCGGCTGGCTGGCCGACAACGGCTTCGACGAGCTCTATGGCGCCCGGCCTCTGGCCCGGGTCATCCAGGAGCACATCAAGAAGCCGCTGGCCGACGAGATCCTGTTTGGCCGACTGGTCAAGGGTGGCCACGTCCGCGTGGTGCTCAAGGACGGCAAGCTGGACTTCGAGATCGAGGGCGACTCCCGCGAGCCGGGCGCGCCGACGATCGAGAATCCGTCCAAGGATGCGGCCGCCGAACTGGCGGACTGATCTGGACGCACCTCAGAAACGTCAAAGCCCCGGCCATCGGCCGGGGCTTTTTCGTGGGCGAAACCGCGAACCTAAGTTCAGGTGATCTGGGCTGCGATCTGCTCGGCCAGGGCCTTGAGTTCGGCGGGATCGGCCATGCCGCCTGCGGCGTGACGGCCCACCGCGACCCCGTCCCAGCGGGGCAGGATGTGAAAGTGCGGATGGAAGACGGTCTGGCCGGCCGCCGTCCCGTTGAACTGGGTGATGACCAGGCCGTCGGGCTTAAGGGCCGCGCGCACCGCCCGGGCCACCCGTTGCACCCCCAGGATCAGGGGGCCGAGCACCTGAGGGTCCTCCTCCAGAAGGTTGCGGGCCGTGGAGTGCTTGGGGATCACCAGGGTGTGTGCCTTCACCTGCGGGAAGACATCCATGAACGACAGGACGTGATCGTCCTCGAACACGCGCGCGCATGGCGCCTCGCCGCGCAGGATCTTGGCGAAGATGTTGTTGGGGTCGTAGGTCCCGTCCAGGCTCATGGCGCGCTCCTTGGTTTCCTGTCCCCTTCCTAGCGGTTTCGCATCCGGGAGGGAATCGCGCCGCCGCCAGCCCTTGCGGCGTATGAGATTTTTCTCGCCTCCGACAAATTTGGGCATGTCACCGGTTCGTCGCGCTTCCATCATTGGACCGTCAACGAGCGCCCCTATCGCAACGCCGATTAGCAATTGCAGCAAAGCTGCAGGGGGATCTCCACATGCACCGCAAGAGCCAACTTCTGCTGGGCGCCGCCCTGGCCGTCCTCGGCCTGGCGACCCAGGCCCAGGCCCAGTCCACGCCGGCCGACACGGTTGTCGACGAACTGATCGTCACCGCCCAGCTGCGGGAGCAGAAGTCCATCGACGTGCCCATCGCGCTCACCGCCTATGGCGCCGGCCGGCTGGACGACCTGGGGGTGCAGGAGTTCGAGGACCTCGCTCTGTTCGTCCCCGGCTTCGAGGTGCAGAACCAGTCCCCGAACAATCCCGGCTTCGTGATGCGCGGCATCACGTCCGACTCGGGCGAGGCCACCAACGAGCCCCGGGTGTCGGTGTTCCAGGACGGTGTGTCGATCTCCAAGTCGCGGGGCTCCTATGTGGAGCTGTTTGACCTGGAGCGGGCCGAGATCTCCAAGGGTCCGCAGTCGACCCTCTACGGCCGCGGCGCCCTGATCGGGGCCGTCAACCTGGTCCAGGCCAAGGCTGACCCGAGCGCCCTGAAGGCGGCCTCCAAGGTCGAGGTGGGCAACTATGGCTACGCCATGGTCGAGGGCATGCTGAACATGCCGGTGAGCGAGGCCTTCGCCGTGCGGGTGGCCGCGCGGCTCAAGGCCCGCGACGGGTTCGTGGAGAACCTGCTGGGCGGCAAGGACTTCAACTCCACCGACACCCAGGCCTTCCGCGTCGCCCTCAACTGGGCGCCGAACGACCAGTTCAACGCCGACCTGATCGTCAACTATCAGCAGGACAATCCCAGCGGCACCTCGTTCAAGTCGCTGACCTTCCTGCCCACCGACCCGACCACGGGCGCCGTGATCGGCGACCTGGGGCGCAATTCCGGCGCGGCCCTGTCCAGCGCCTTGGGCTTCATGGGCGGCAAGGATCTGGGGCTCGACCGGCATGTCTGGGGCGCGACCCTGCTGGCGGACTATGCGTTCAGCGACAGCCTCAGCCTGAAGTCCATCACCGCCTATCGCGAGTTCGACAGCCTGGAGGTGTTCGATCCGGACGGCTTCTCCCTGCCCCTCTTCGTCTTCGCCGAAGACGCGGTCGGCGAGCAGATCAGCCAGGAGTTCCGCCTGAACTTTGACGACGGCGGCCGACTGACCGCCTTCGCCGGGATCGGCCTGTTCCACGAAGAAGGCTCCCAGACCGTCCCGCTGCAGTTCAGCGAGAAGATCTACGCCCTCTATTCCACCGGCGCCCTGGCGCCGCCCCGCGGCCTGCCCCTGCCGGTCATTGAGGCCGTGGCCCCGCGCCCGTTGAAGGCTGCCCACCGCGAGACCTACGCCAATTTCGGCGAGACCACCGCCTATGACGTCTTCGCCGACGTGACCGTCCAGCTCACCGACACCCTCGAGCTGACCGGCGGCGTCCGTTACACCACCGAGGACAAGACCAGCGGCTATCAGGCGCAGCTGATCAATGGCGGCTCGGTCCTGGCCGGCAGCACGCCGACCGTCGGGCGCGGCCTGTTCGTCCAGCCCACCGCCGGGGGCGCGGTGGAGAGCCGCGACATCTCCGACGATGGCCTCACCTATCGCGTGGTGGCCCGCTATGCCCCCACCGCGACGCTCAGCGCCTATGCCTCTTACGCCAAGGGCCGTCGCCCCAAGGTGCTGAGCGCAGGGTCCCCGACCACGCCGGGCGGCCCGGTGCGGTTCACCGAACTGCCCGCCGAAGAGGTGGACTCCTTCGAGGTCGGCGTGAAGAGCGAGCTGTTCGACCGCGCCCTGTCCCTGGAAGGCTCGGTCTACCGCTACGACTACCAGAACTTCCAGACCTCGGTGCTCAACAGCGCCGGCCAGATCGTGGCGGCGAACGCCGGTGAGGCTGACGCCACCGGCTTCGAGGGGCAGTTCACCTGGCGGCCCAGCCCCCGCTTCGAGGCCTTCGGCACCTATGGCTACAGCGACGCCCGGTTCGGCAACGGCCTGTTCAAGGGCAACCAGTTCCGCCTGGCGCCCGACCATGCGGTCTCCCTCGGCTTCCGGGCGGCCATGCCCCTGGCCGGCGGCGATCTGGCCTTTATCCCGGCCTACACCTGGCGCTCGGAGGTCTTCTTCGACAACAACAACGACCGCTCCGACCTGCAGACGCAGGACCGGATCGTCGATGAGGTGCAGAAGGCCTACGGCCTGTTGAACCTGCGGGTCGTCTATCAGCGCGACGACGCCCCCTGGACCCTGGGCGCCTTCGTCACCAACGCCCTGGATCAGGACTATATCAAGGACGCCGGCAACACCGGGGACGCCTTCGGCATCCCCACCTTCATCGCCGGCGAGCCCCGCTACTACGGCGTCTCCTTCGCCGTGAGCTACTAGGTCCGGAAAGGCGCGATCCGTCCCTCAAGGGACGGGTCGCGCCCTCTCACGTCCAAGACTCGAGCGCGCTCTACCCCTGGCGGAAGGGGGAGTATTCCTCGGCCAGCCACTCCATCTCGCCATCGACGGCGGCCTTCTCCCGGGCGACGAAGTCCTCGACCGGGCCGCGCAGGGCCGGATCGGCGATATAGTGGGCCGAATAGACCGGCGTCGGCAGATAGCCCCGGGCGATCTTGTGCTGACCCTGCGCACCGGCCTCCACCCGCGCCAGCCCGCGGCCGATCGCCCATTCGATGGCCTGGTAGTAGCAAAGCTCGAAGTGCAGGAAGGGCACGTCCTCGACGCAGCCCCAGTTGCGCCCGTAAAGGGCCTCATCACCGATCAGATTGAGCGCGCCGGCGATCCACCGCCCGCCTCGCCTGGCCATGACCAACAATACGCGTTCGGCCATCCGCTCGCCGAGCAGGGAGAAGAACAGCCGGTTCAGATAGGGCTGGCCCCACTTGCGTGAGCCAGTGTCCATATAGAAGCCGTAGAAGGCGTCCCAGGCGTCCTCGGTGAGGTCGGCGCCGGTCAGGCAGACGATCTCAAGCCCTGCCTGGGCGTCGCGGCGCTCCCGTCGGATGGTCTTGCGCCGGCCCGAGGACAGGTCGGCCAGGAAGTCGTCGAAGGTCCCATAGCCCCGGTTGAACCAGTGGTACTGCTGACCCTGGCGCTGGGCGAGCCCCTCAGCGCCCAGCCAGTCCCACTCCGCCTGAGGAGGAAAATTGATGTGGACCGAGGAGACGCCCATCTGCTGGCAGAGCGTCAGGGCGCCGCCCAGAAGCATCTCATTGCCCGCCTGAGCCGGAACATCGGGGCGGACCAGCAGGCGCGGTCCGGTGGCCGGGGTGAAGGGCGCGGCCGACAGGAGCTTGGGATAGTAGCGCCCGCCCGCCCGCTCATAGGCGTCGGCCCAGCTGTGGTCGAAGATGTATTCGCCCTGGCTATGGGACTTCAGATAGAGGGGCATGACCGCCCCCACCTCGCCGGCCTCGTCCTCGATGGCCAGGTGCTGCGGCCCCCAGCCGGTGCGCTCCACAGCACAGCCGGACTGCTCCAGCACATCAAGGAAGTCGTAGGCGACGAAGGGGTTGCCGCTCGCGCCAGCGCAGGCCTCCCAGGCCGCCTTGCCGATGTCGGCGATACGGCGGTTCACGCGGACCGCCGGCTTCAGGCTCACGGGCGGAAGCCCTCGAAGATCAGGTTGTCACAGTGATCCTTCACCGCCTCCCACTGCTCGGGCTGGCGGACGGTCCAGGCGACCACGGGCATACCCTCGGCCCGGTAGGCGTCGGCCCGCGCGTCAGGCAGCATGTCCAGACCAAGCGCCAGGAAGTGCGGCCGGGCGATCGCCACCTGCTCCAGGCGGGCATAGGCCTGACGCTCGACCTCGCTCAGATGCTTCACGTCCTTGTAGCTGAAGGAGTCCAGCCCCCGCAGGACGCCGGGATAGTGGTCGGCGAACCAGGCGTGGGAATAGGGATTGAAGCCGATGATGCAGAGCGGTCCGGCATGATCGATGATGATCTCGTGGACCCGTCGCTCCAGGGGCCCCACCTCGCCCCAGTGGGTCTTGAGCTCGATATGCACCATGGCCCGATGGCCGATCAGGGCCAGAGTCTCCACCAGGGTCGGAATGGTCTCATCGGTCCCCTTGAGGGACATCTCGCCCAGCTCGGCGGCGGTGTGATCGCGCAGTCGGCCTTCGACCCCGGTCATCCGCGTCAGGGTGTTGTCGTGGAACACCATCGCCTCCCCGTCCGAAGACAGGTGGACATCCAGCTCGATCCCGTAGCCGGCCGCGCAGGCGGCCTGGAAGGCGCCGAGCGAATTCTCCGGGGCGCCGTCCGGCGTCCACAGGCCGCGGTGGGCCACCGGCGGGTGGAACAGAAGATCCCAGGCCTCGCCGAAGCGGTCCCTCACGACAGCTCCACCACGGCGTCGACCTCGACGGCGAAGTTCATGGGCAGGCGATAGACGCCCACCGCCGACCGGGCATGGCGGCCCAGGTCGCCGAAGGCGTCGACCATCAGGTCCGAGGCTCCGTTCACCACCTGGGGAATGTCGAAGAAGTCTGGGCCGGCCTGGACGAAGCCGCCAAGCTTGACCACGCGGACCACCCGACCGAGGTCACCCCCGCAGGCGGCCTTCATCTGGGCGATCAGGTTGATGGCGCAGAGACGGGCGGCGAAACGTGCGGTCTCCATGTCGACATCCTGGCCGACGACGCCGGTGACGCCGCCCTGGGCGTCGCGGGACACCTGTCCGGAAATGTGCAGGAGGCTGCCGGCCCGGACGAAGGGCACATAGTTGGCGACCGGGGCGGAGGGCTCGGGCAGGCGGACGCCAAGCGCGGCCAGACGTTCTTCAACGGTGCTCATGGCTCTGTCTGTAGCGCCCGGGCCGCCATGAGAAAAGCCCGGTCCGTCGCCGGACCGGGCTCTTGAAGAGATAGGCTGCGCCCGAGGGCGCCGCCGCGCCTTAGCGGGCGGCTTGCAGACGCTCGACGGTCGCGGTGACGCGCTCGTTGATCGGCTTCATGGAGTCCTTCATCGAGGCGGTGAAGAGCTCCGACATGCGGGTCATTTCCGACATGTAGGATTCCATCGCCTTCTTGGTGAAGGCGGTCTGGAGTTCCATGGCTTCCTGCAGGCTCTTGGCCGAGGCCAGGGTCTTGGCGGCGGCCATCTGCTCCTCGACGTTCTTCTTGGCGAAGGCCAGAGCCTCGGCGCCGACGGCTTCAGCGCCCTTGGCGGCGGCCGTGGCCGAAGCCACCAGGGCCTCGAGGTTCTGCTTGGAATAGGTGTTGGTCTCGGCCAGGGCGGTCATGGACTTCTCCATGGCGTCCTTGAAGGCGTGGTTGCCAGCGAGGGTAAACTCTTCGGCGGCGGTCTTGGCGGTCTTGGCGTTGTCGGCGGCGGCCATGGCTGAACTCCTTCAGAAGTCAGATGCGCGGCGGGCCGCGCGGGGGGATGTCAGGAAGCGCGGCGGCGGCCGCGCGAACGCTTGATCAGGAACTGGGCTCTACGCATCCGCAACATCCCATGCTGCACCGCAGCAGTCAACCTTGTTTTTGTGCACCGCACAATGAACGCGCCGCTCGCCTGACAGGCGGGCAATGCGACGATTTGGGATGCTCAACAGGTGTTTACCCTCGCGCAAGGCGGGACGTGTCATGTTAGCGTTTGATCCTTGGCGCGCACCTCGGGGGGCGCGTCAGAAACCCAAAACGTGACGGACGACGCGATGCTCAAACACGCCCGCCGCCAGATTCTCGCCGGCCTGATCGCCGCGGCGACCGTTCTTGGCTTTGCCGCTCCGGCCGCCCAGGCGCAGATCCCCTATCTGCAGTTGCCGGCGCAGCAGCCCAAGTACGCCTCCATCGTGGTGGACGCCGAAACCGGCGAGGTCCTCTATGGCAAGCGCGCCGACAGCTCTCGCTATCCGGCCTCCATCACCAAGGTGATGACCCTCTATCTGATGTTCGAGCAGCTGGCCGCGGGCCAGATGACCCTGGAGGACCGGGTCGTCTTCTCGCCCCGCGCCGCCGCCGCACCGCCCACCAAGCTGTTCGTCAAGGCCGGCGATTCGATCACGGTGGAAGAGGCCATGCACGCCCTGGCCATCCGCTCGGCCAATGATGTCGCTGTGGCTGTCGCCGAGAAGCTGGGGGGCAGCGAGGCGCGTTTCGCCGCGCTCATGACCCTGCGGGCCCGGGAGCTCGGCATGGACTCCACCACCTTCGTCAACGCCTCGGGCCTGCCCGACAGCCGTCAGCTGTCCACCGCCCGGGACCTGGCGGTGCTATCGCGGGCGATCATGCGGGACTTCCCGCAGTACTACACCCTGTTCAGCACCCCGGAGTTCAACTTCCGGGGCACGCAGATTCGCGGCCACAACAGCCTGCTTCGGCGCGAGCTTGGCGTGGACGGGTTGAAGACCGGCTACACCAACGCCTCGGGCTACAATATCGCCATTTCCGGGGTGAAGAATAACCGCCGGCTGATCGTGGTGGTCCTCGGGGGCGCCTCGACGGCGGCCCGGGACAATCACGCCCAGGACCTGCTGCTCACCGGCTTCGACGTGGCCGACCGCCGCTCGCGCGGCGAGCGGATCACCGTGGCCCAGAACCTGTTCGAGCCTGAGCCGACCGGCCCCATCATGCGCCCGTCGCGGGAACAGGGGGATGGCGAGCAGGACGGCCTGAAGATCGTGCTGGCCACCGCCCCGCCCCCGCCGGCCCCGACCCGGGCGGCCGCCCAAGCGCCGCCGGCCGGCCAGTGGCAGGTGCAGGTGGGCGCCTTCAAGTCCAAGGCTCTGGCCCAGGAGCAGCTGAAGCTAAGCCGCCGACGATTCGCCGAGGCCTTTTCCGGGGCCGGCACGCTGGTCACTGACGCCACCGCCGGCTTCTACCGCGCCCGCTTCTCCGGCCTCACCGAGGCCCGCGCCAAGGCGGCCTGCGAGACCCTGAAGGCGAAGAACCAGGCGTGCATGGTGATCGGGCCGGCCTGAGGCCTCGCCTCAGCCCCGCAGAAGGCGGTCACGGGCGGCGTTGATCTGCGCCGCCAGTCCGGCTGAGCCGCCCGCGTCGGGATGGGTGCGGCGCATCAGGCGGGTATAGGCCGCCTGGATCTCTTCAGCATTCGCCTCGGGCCCGACCCCCAGGATATCGCGAGCCTCCCGCTCGCTCATGCCGCCCTTGCCACTGGAGCGCGCGCCGCCCTCGCCGCCCAGGCCTGGACCTGCGCCGGCGCTGCGGGCGCTCATGGCCAGCCAGAGTCCGATGACCAGCAATACAGGGGCGAAGGCCCAGCCGCCGCGCACGGCCAGGAAGGCGGCCGCGGCGAAGGCCGCGACGCTGGCCAAGCCTGAGAGGATCCGCCACTCCCGCCGTTGAAACATCGGCCGGCCACGGCGGCCCAGCCACACGAACACGGCCAGGGCTATGCACCCCAGCGCCAGATAGAGCATGGGCCTATTCGGCCGCCATCAGGGTCTGCCCGGTCACCTCGCCGAGGCCGAGCGCGCCGATCAGGGCGCGGAGCTCCTGGCGGGCGGCCACGTGCTGGAGGGAGATGGCCACCGGGCGGATGGCCGGCGACAGGTCGGCGATGGTCAGGCCGAAGGGATAGAGCTCGCGATAGATGACCCGGTCGCGCAGGCCAGGTCCGACGCGGAAGCCGACCCGGCGGGACAGGGCCTTGACCCGTTCGTCCAGGCGGCGGCGGTTGCGGGCCTCGGTGGGCGCCAGACGGTTGCGCAGCACCACCCAGTCGATGGAACGGCCATCGGCCACGGCGCGGGCCTTGCGGCTGTCCCAGACGGTCACCGAATAGAGCCCGGGACGCTTCAGATCCAGCGAGACGGGGTCGACGACGCCCAGCATGTCGAAGTCGACAAAGCTGTCGTTCATCGGGGTGACGATCAGATCAGCCAGACCGTGGGCGGCCCGGGAAATGGCCGTATCGCCCCCGGGGGTGTCGATCAGCACAAAGTCGGCGGCCTCATTGGCCGCCTCGAAGGCCTGGTGGAAGGCCGCCAGAGCCTCGCCGTCCGTGGCCAGGGCCAGGTCGGGGCTCAAGGGGAATTCCAGAGGCATGGGGGCTTCGACCTCATTGGCCGCCAGCCAGGCCCGCCGGCTGGCGAAGAAGTGGCCGAGGGACTGCTGACGCAGGTCCAGGTCGAGCACGGCCACCTTGGCGCCGCCATACATCAGGGCCACGGCGAGGTGCAGGGCGATGGTGGACTTGCCAGCACCGCCCTTCTCATTACCGACGACGATCACACGGGGTTGGGACATGAGTCCTGCTCCATCGATTCGGCCAGGCGGGCCTATAGGTTAACGAGAGGCTTATGCCGGCCGCCACGTCAACTTGGCAGGCCCCCGCCCCTGTGGACGGATGGACGCACCCCCTGTGGTTCAGCCATAAGCCGCAGGCTGCTTTTTCCGCCAGATGAGGCCCCATGCCCGCGCAAACCCTGCCCATCGTCCGCACTGTCACTGCGCTTCGGGACCAGGTCCGCGCCTGGCGGGCGGCCGGCGAGACCGTGGCCATGACGCCCACCATGGGCGCCCTGCACGAGGGGCACCTGT
>Ga0208242_100260_pt1 | contig 54076 bp, 56 predicted proteins | sample SubbioAug_CSW13A_FD_184825 | JGI IMG/M metagenome (GOLD analysis project Ga0208242, IMG submission 184825) | Serpentinite rock and fluid subsurface biosphere microbial communities from McLaughlin Reserve, California, USA - CR12Aug_CSW13A (SPAdes) | ecosystem: Environmental > Terrestrial > Deep...
ACCTTCTAAATAGTCTACACATGCTTGAACTATGGTATCAACTGAATATTTCCTCACTCGTCCCATTAAAAAACCCTCCACGGTAGCTCTAATTAATTAGAGTGTCTACTTAGGAGGGAGCATATCAATTAGCTTGTTTTTCTTTTTGTGTGATTTAACTTTATTTCATATTACGAGTCTTCACATCAAAGACAACCGCAACGACTAATACTAATCCTCGCACAATATATTGAAGTGAAATATCAAGACCAATAAGATTCATACCACTTGATAATGAAGCCATTACGATGGCCCCAATGATGGACCCTGTAACTCGTCCTATGCCTCCTTTAGCACTCACACCACCCACAAAGGCAGCCGCGATCGCATCAAGCTCAAATAAAGTTCCTGCAGTGACCGTGGCGGATTGAAGACGTGATGCGAACATAATTCCGGATAATGCCGCTAGAAATCCCATCGATGAGAACACAATCATGGTGATTTTATTGACATTGATTCCACTTAAAGCCGCCGCATCAGGATTTCCTCCTACGGCATAAATATGACGACCTAAGACTGTTTTAGTCATTATTGTGTGATAGATTAACACCACCACCCCAACAATAATGACAGTATATGAGATTCCATTGAAGTTTGCTAGAATCCAGATAATCCAACCAATCATCGCTGAGACAAATGCAAGTTTAGAAATAAAGAGTGGAAGTGATACCACTTCAAAACGATACTTGATTTTACTTTGTCGCGTTTTGAATTCATTAAAGATATAAAAACCAATTCCTAATAACCCTACAACTAAAGTCAAAACATGAAGTCTTCCTTCCACAATATCAGGAATGAATCCATTAGAGATCATATTGAAGAATCGATTTGGAATGATGATCGTTCCAGTGGCGGAAGTGACTTGAAGTAATGCACCTCTAAAAATCAACATGCCTGCTAAGGTAGCCACAAAGGCTGGTAGGTTTAACTTAGCAATGAGGAAACCATTCCATAGTCCAATTAAAGCTCCAATGATTAAAACAATCATGATTGCTAGGTATACATTCACATTGTTTTGAACCATGAGGATTGCGGCCACTGCACCAATAAAACCAGCCACAAATCCAACGCTTAAATCAATGTGACGGATGATAATAACAAGTGTCATCCCTACCGCAAGCACGGCAATGTATCCAGTTTGATTGAATAAGTTAGAAATATTACGAGGACTTAGGAAAAGTCCATTACTCAAATATGAGAAGATGAACATAATCACCGCTAAAGCAATAAACATTCCATAGTCTCGTACATTGTGTTTGAGTTGACCCCATAATTCAGTTAAGAAATTTTTCATACACGTTTTCTCCTATTGCGTTGCATACATCATGACTTCTTCAGCACTTGTTTTATCAATATCAAGACATGCGGTACTTACACCTTCATTAATGACTAAAACACGATCACTCATTCCTAACACTTCAGGAAGTTCAGAGGAAATCAGAATAATCGATAGCCCTTGATTCACTAGTTCATTAATGAGTGTGTAAATCTCTGCTTTAGCCCCCACATCGATTCCTCGAGTTGGCTCATCAAGGATGAGAATTTTAGGCTGAGTGAATAACCATTTACTGAGTGAAACTTTCTGTTGGTTACCCCCAGATAAATTTTTAACTTTTTGAGTGATGGATGGTGTTTTAATATTAATACTCTTTTGGTATTGATGAGCAACTTTGATTTCTTCATTAGGATTCACAAATCCATACTGACTAATATTCTTTAGCCCTGCACTACTGATATTCTCTTTTATATCTTGGATCAGAATAAGTCCATTGCCTTTGCGATCTTCACTCACATAAGCAATTCCATGTTGAATAGCGTCTTTAGGGGATTTCAGATGAACTTTTTGTCCAAAGACTTCAATCTCTCCATGGGTTATATATTCATTCGCGTTCCCAAAGAGTGTCATTGCAAGTTCAGTTCGACCTGCTCCCATCAGTCCTGCCACCCCAAGTACTTCCCCTTTTTTGAGTTCAAAACTCACGTTTTTTACAACGTGGCGTTTCTTACTGCGATCATAACCCTCTAAGCCTTGAACCTTTAAAACCACTTCTTGATTTGTTTGTTTGGTACGCTTTGGGAATATCTCATTGAGTTCACGTCCCACCATCGCTTTGATGATGGTTGGGATAGTGGCTTTCGGTGAATGAGGTTCAATTTCTAGGACACTTTGGCCATCACGAAGTACGGTTAATGAATCCGCAACCGCAACGACCTCTTTAAGCTTATGAGAGATCATGATGGAAGTTACTCCATCTTGTTTGAGCTTTCTTAAGAGTTGTAGTAAGTTTTCACTTTCTTCATCATTTAATGCCGCTGTAGGTTCATCTAGGATAAGTAAGGACAGATTCTTACTTAGTGCTTTCGCAATCTCAACGAGCTGTTGTTGACCTACACCAAGGTTTTTGACTTTTTCTTCAGGAACCACATTTAATCCTACCATAGCAAGATATTTCATACTTTCCACGATGGTTTGATTCCAATCAATCATGTGACCTTTTTTAATTTCATGACCTAAGAAGATATTTTCATACACACTCAATTCAGGAATAAGCGCTAGTTCTTGGTGTATGATTCCTATCCCTAAGTTTTCTGAATCTTTTAAAGATGAAAACTTCACAGTTTGCTGATTAAAGAAGATTTCACCATCAAATTCATGGTGAGCATACACACCACTTAAGATTTTCATAAGTGTACTCTTTCCTGCGCCATTCTCTCCAACTAAACAGTGAATGGTTGATGGATACACCTTAAAACTAACATCCTTTAAAGCAATGACTCCAGGAAATTTCTTGGTGATATGATGCATTTCTAACAATGGTTTCATAAACCCTCCAACTCTTAAGAAAGCAGTGGAAATGTTATTTCCACTGCATATCCCCCATTATCTAAACGTAAAGTCTGATTCTAAGTAGTAACCAGAAGTAATAAGAGCAGCTCTTACATTGTCTTGAGTAACCACGACAACATCAGTTTGTTTTGCAGCAACTTCTTTACTACCGTTGTTATATGATCCAGTAGTTTGAGGTACTTTATTTTCTAATACATCAACTGCCATAGCAATAGCATCTTTAACAAGTGTTCTAACATCTTTGAATACTGTCATTGATTGTTTGCCGTCAATAATGTATTGAACGGAAGCTTTTTCAGCATCTTGTCCAGTAACACGGTAGCTAGTCACTGCAGTATCAGCTGCGAATGCATCCGCAATCGCACGAGCAGTGCCATCATTTGGGGCTAAGATAAATACATTGCCTTTGTCTGCTTCAGTCGCAGCAGTAAGGTGAGACTCAGCTAAGTTTTTAGCAGTATTGAAATCCCAGTTAGTGGTAATTTGCCCTAAGATTGTGGACATTTCAGCACGTGTTAATGTAGGTTTAGCTTGTAAGTTAACTGCTTCTGATGAATTCTTAATGACGAATGTTCCATCCGCAACTTTAGGTTGTAATACATTCCATGCTCCTTCAAAGAACAAGAATGCGTTATTATCAGATGCTGCACCAGCATAAAGATATAAAGGGTTTCCAGTACCAGTAGCTTGATCAACTAGGTATTGTGCTTGAGCTTCTCCAACTGCTACTGAATCAAAAGTGACATAGTAATCAACAGCTTGAGTATTTGTAATTAAGCGGTCATAAGCAATAACTGTAACACCTTCAGCTTTAGCTTTTTCAACTGCAGCTGCGGCCGCATCACCATCTTGTGCAGTGATGATAAGCACTTTAATTCCCTTCGCAAGTAAGGTTTCAACATTGGATAATTCAGTTGCGGTTGAACCTTGTGAGAATAAGATTTCTACTGAGTATGATGTGTCTTTAAGAGCGTCTTTGAAACGCGCTTCATCTTGAATCCAACGTGGTTCATCACGAGTCGGTAAGACGATACCAATATCCACTGTTTGTACAGCTGGTGTACATGCAGCTAATGTGGCCATCATCATCATTGATGCAAAAAGCATCATTAAAATTTTCTTCATAGCTTCCTCCTTTTTTCATCTATGAGTTAATCTCATTCTAAAGGAGAAAGCGTTTACACTCCATTTGATATTTAACTTAGATTTTGTGAATTTTGCCACTATGGTCGATTGATCAGAATATAGTCGATATAAATTTTATTATTATCGATGTCATAGGTGAGATCATCCCATGAGGCTTTATTCAGTACAATTTCAATAAGTTGTACAATCGCATCAGCCATCGCTTCTGAGTCATTTTTGACCGTTCCAAATAAGTAACCTTTTTGCATGGATTCAATGGCTTCAGGGAGTCCATCAATACCAATGACTGGGAACCATGGTTCAAAATCATCAATAATCCCGTTTAGATTTTCATCAATAATCCATTGTGCATCCTCAAGCGCATCAAGTGCTCCTAAGGCCATCGCATCATTATTTGAAATAATAAGTTCCATGTTGGGGTAAAGTTCAATTAGTTCTAACGTTGCTTTTTGTGCTTGCTCACGATCGAAATTAGCCACACGAATCTCGAGTAAATCAATGAGATATCCTTTAGCAGTTAACGTTTCAATGACTCCACGAGTACGAATCTCTGCATCTTGATGGCCTTGCTCACCTTTAAGAATCACAAGTTGAATGGTTCCATCTTGATTGCGATCAAGTTTTAAAAAATCAAGTTGATCCACAAGATCAGTTTGAAGTAAAGCTGATTGATATGGATCTGCTCCCACATAATATGCCGAGTTAGCTCGCTCAAAATCACTATCAAGAGGTTCACGATTAAAGAAAATAAGCGTTTTATTAAGTTGATTCGCTTTTAAAATCATCGGTAATACAGAAAGTCGATCCACAGGATTAATAACTAACACTTGATGAGATTCAATAAAAGAAGTGAATTGTTCATTTTGAGTATTAACCACATTACGTCCATCGATATGGATGAGTGGCTCACGCTCAAGATTCACCAAACGTTCTTTAAAATCCGCAATGTATGCATCTTTCATATCATAATACAAAACAGGAACTTCTCTTATTTGTGGTTGACACCCTAATAGTAAACCACTTAATACTATAAGTGCCTTTTTCATACTTTATCCTCCAAGGAAATGTTGAGTGGGAACGTTAAGATAACTTTAGTGTACTCATCCATGACACTTTCAATGCGTAAATGAGCTTCTGGACCATAGTATAACTTCATTCGTTGATATACATTTTTAAGCCCTACACTTTGAGTTGGTAAATCCTGTCTTAAGGTGGTCATGATTTCATCTATCTTTGACTCACTCAAGCCATAACCTTCATTAAATACAATCAATGAAATGCTTTGTTCATTGAGTGAGGCACTAATTCTAATAAGGGTAAACATATCAGGATGAAGACCATGCATAATTGCATTCTCAACAAGAGGTTGCAGACAAAACTTAAGTACAGGGACATCAAGTAATGTTGAATCAACGTCGATATGTAAATCAAAACTACGCTTATATCTAATCTTTTGAATGAGACCATAGTTTCTTACGTGTTCAATTTCATCCCTTAAAGGTACAATATTTTGATTGTTTGAAATACTCATTCTAAAGAATTTTGAAAGCGCGATAATAGCTTCAACCACATCTTCATTTTGTTGATTCTCAGAAAGATTCACGATTGAATCTAATGTGTTATATAAGAAATGAGGATTAATTTGATTTTGTAATGCTTTAATAGTACTAGCTCGCTTTTCTTGTTGTTCTACAACCACATTATTCATGAGTTGTTTGATTTGAGAAGACATAGTATTAAAAGTATCCGCCAGTCTTACCATCTCAATTTGGCCATCCATCACGATTTGCTCATCAAAATTCCCTTCTTGAATCTTTTGAATATGATGTTGAATTCTTCTCATCGGAGAGTTCAAACGCCCTGAGAAATTAGCCGATACAAAGGCCACAATGACCATCATAAACAATAATATCCCAATCATTGCGAAAAGCAGTTCAGACTTAGTCTGATTAATCGCATTCACATTCACAAATGTCGCAATCATCCAGCGTGTTCCACGAATCGTAGATACATTAAGAGCCATCGATTGATTTTGGTATTCAAGAAGCGTCATGCCTAAGACTTTTTGATTAATGAGTGATAATGATTGCGCTTCATCATATGATCCAACACTATACACCGGTATCAGTGCTTCATCCATAAGTAAGATATGGCCATACTGACCTAGATTAGTATTAAAGGCGATCGTATCAAATAAAGCTTTATCCAATTCAATAAGAAGGGTCATGGTTTGTGAAATACTTGGACCACGATAAAATGATTTCAAGACATATAAGCGATTATCTTCAAACTTAAAATGATGAATGGCATCATTAGAAAGTGCCACTTCAATCCATGGCTCAACATGTTCAGGCACTAAAATATTCGAGCTCGCAATGAGTGTGGTCTCATCAAATATAGCAACCCCTTTGAGATTGCGATTAATGTCAATTAACGATTCAAAGACGTTTTCAATATCATTGATTTCAAGGGGTTCATTTAAATTAGCTAAGCGACGCTGGATTTGATTACTGATATCAATAACCCCACTGATGTAGTTCTCATAGTTAAGAATAAGTTGAGATGTAAATTCTTTAGAAGAAGTCTCAATAAGATCATCGGTTGCACTGTACACTAATTGATATGCAATTCCACTAAAAAGCATCAATGTCAACGTGACAATGATGATAATAATCATGAATGTGGTTTGACCAATGGTAAGTTTTTTAAGGAAATTATTCATGTCTAAATTCCTTTGGGGTTAGCCCTGTTTGCTTTTTAAATGAATGAGAAAAATAATAGACATCATTATAACCAACTTTTTCCGCAATTTCATAGATTTTTAATGGGGTATTCATTAATAACTCACTAGCTTTATCAATACGATGTTTCACTAAACACTTATTAAACGATGTGGAAGAGTAGCGTTTATATAAACTAGTTAAATAGGAAGTGGAGATATTAAGTGCTTCACATACCATTTCCATGGAGAAATTTGGATCATGATACGATGATTTCATCATTGATTCGATATTTTTAAAGATTTCTAATGATTTGGATTGTTGATTCAAGGTTGAGCGATCACGAATATTAATAATCAATTCTCGAATATAATGCCATAATGATGACATTTTTCTAAATGATGCAAGTCGCTCTAAAATATCCAAACCAATGATCTCATCAAGGTTCACATGAAGAAACTCTGCGTAATCAAGACACATCGATGCAAGTTTAATGAGCAGTTTACGATCTGTGATGCGAACATCCCGCTCATCTTCTAGTTGTGTTGATAAGAAATCATCAATTTCAGATATACTCTTTAATCGCATCATGGCTTCAAAGTGATCAAACCACATAGAATTTAGTTCCATACTTGCAGGTTCAACTTCAAAATCATCATATTGTCCGATGCAATCAAAGTTAAACGAATCAAATCGCTTCATGGTTTCAATGGTTTGATTAAAATGAATATTAAATTTTGCGAACTGATCAAAAGAAGCACTTAATGCAATCTTAACAACAATATTTGAAATACCTGATTTTAGATCCACAATTTCAGCACATTTTGACATCATATCATTCATCGTAATTTGTTCGTGATGCAAGCAAAAACCTAACCCATACACGGAGTTAAATACTAAGGCGTGAATACAATTAGAAAACTGTTTCTTAATCGCATTAAATAAGAATGTACGGGTTTGTTCAATCACAAGTAAAGGGGCTTCACCTTCTATCTGAATTAAACCACAAGTGAAATATCCCGTATTAAAGTCGTATCCATATAATGAGAAACGATCAATTTCTTGTTGTGTAATGACTCGTTTTCTTAAAATGTCATTGAACTGATAGTCAATCAGTGCAGGAAGTTGAGATTGATACACTTCTTTGAGTTTTTCTTCATTAAAAAGATTACGCTCATCATCATCTAATCGTTGTTTTAATTTATTAAGCACTTGTTCAATATCCACTAAACTAATGGGTTTTGATAAATAATCAATGACCCCTAATTCAATAGCCTTTTTCGCATAGTCAAACTCATTAAAACCAGTGATAAAAACAATCTTAGTTTTTGGGTATAAAAGCTTAACACTTTGCGCTAATGTTAGTCCATCCACAAATGGCATTTTGATATCGGTGATTAAAACATCTGGAATCATTTTTTCAAATAATTCAAAAGCATCGTATCCATTATTGGCTTGCGCAATGACTTTGAAATCTTGGTTTGGTTCTATCTTAGAAAAAATCCGAGAACGAATATCCTCTTCATCTTCCACTAACATAATGGTGTATTGTTTCATGGTTTTAATCCTTAATGATTTAAGTCTATCACAGACCTCTATGCGTGACAATGACACAAAAAAAGGACATTTTACTGTCCTTCTTGAGGTTTCTTTTCAAGATCTAACCAACATATTAATAGATTCATGGCTTCTTCCATATCATAGGGAATATGCCCTACATAACCATACGCTTTTAAGCGTGTAAACAATTCAATAAGAATAGGTGGTTCAAGATAGGCATCCTTGAGAATTTGTGTCTGAGAAAATACGGTATGAGGTTTACCTTTAGTCACTATATGACCTTTATTCAATACATACACCACATCCGCTATCATGGGAACTAAATCCATATCGTGGGTGGTAATGAGAACACTTAATCCATGATGATTATTCAGATGATTAATCAAAGACACTAACTCTTTTTTTGATTCAGGATCAAGTGAATTAAATGGTTCATCAAGAATGAGAATTTGTGGCATCAAAGCTAAAGCACCGGCTAAGGCTACTTTTTTCTTTTCTCCACCACTTAAATAATGAGGAACACGCTCAAGTAAATGCGTAATATTTAACATCACCGCCACTTCATGCACTCGCTGATCAATCTCTGCTTTAGGTATATTAAGATTTCTTAATGTGAAAGCAATATCATCATACACTCGAGGTCCAATAATTTGTTCATCGACATTTTGAAATACAACCCCGACTTTGGAGCGCAGCGCACCAAAATGCTTGACTGGATCAAGTCCCATCACCGCAACTTTACCTTCAATAGGCTTAAGTAGTCCTAGAATATGAGAGATTAAGGTCGTCTTACCTGAACCATTGGGTCCTAAGATGACTACTCTTTCCCCTTCATTCACCACAAAATCCAGTCCACAAATACTGACTACCGTTTGATCTGGATAGACATGTTTTAAACATTCAACTTGAATTAAAGGTGTACTCATAACAAAGCTCCTAGCATCAGTCCAAGACTGAGTAATAATAATATCCCATCATGATGGGTTAAAGGTTTTTGTTCCTCCCTTAAAGGCAACTTTCCTTGATATCCTCTTAGTGTATAAATCTGATACATGCGATCATTCATCTCAAATGCTCTTAAGAAAAGAAGTGCTAAAGCAGAGGAGATGTTTTTAATGTTGCGAATGGGATGATAGGGATGGTATCCTCCTCTGAGTTTAATGATTCGAATCAAGTCACTCATTTTCTCGATTAAGATAAAGAATGCGCGATAAGTAAACATAAACAAGTCTACGATGAGAGATGGAAAGACTTTTGCCATGCTTGCAAAGATATCTACATAAGCTGTCGATGCTACTAAAGAAATCATAATCCAAGCTGAACTTAATGCTTTAAGAAGTGATAATAAACCAAGTTGAGGATTAGAACTCCATAGTAATCCAATAAATAATGAAGAAAAGAAAAGTGGAAAGAATGATAAATGAATTATTGTTTTAATTGATAATTTTCCAATCAATAAAGAAAAGAATAAGATGCTCAAAATCACCACTAAAGTGGTGATATTTTGAGTAATCAGTACAGCTAATAAAATCAAAGCACTACTGAAAAGTTTAACATCAGTACGCCGATCATGTAGCCATGATTTTTTTGATAGTGCTTGATAATCTATATCAGCTAAATGCATAGTTTAATCTTTTTTAACTTTCTTAAGTGATTTATAAATAAATCCAGTTGCGGTAGACTCTAAAGTAATCCCCATTAAGTATATCATAATCACGGCCAACCAACCGCTAAAGCCAAGATAGTTAATTTCAGACAATATGGTTTCAAGATCCTCATGGTCGTGATCATCATAATCATCATGATCATCATGGTCATGATCTTCGTCAATTAAGATAAGTTCAAACTCAATTAAACCTTCACTGCCAACTATTTCGTGATAAAAGAGTTCTACATCATCAATAGTATATGATCCTTTATAGATGTTGGATTGTCCAACTTTTTCCCAACCTAACTCTTCTAACTCTGCAAACATTTCATTTAAAAGTCCTTTTACATTGTGACTCTCAACGATAATCTTCACTAGTTCATCACTTTCTTCAACAATCGTAATCTTATCAACATGATTTAAGGTTGGTAATGTTAAGGTGAAAAACTCATTACCTGGAAATAATGACCGGTTATGATCTACGATTTCTCCATCATTCAACTCATCATCATGTTCTTCATGAGGTAATGCCTCTGCTAAACCTACCGTAGCAACCACTAGCCCAAAACTTAATGATAAAGACAATGAAAGTCCAACCACAGTGGCAATGATTGCGGAGGGAAGCGTAGAGATAATTTTAGATAATAATCTAAAAATCATAACCCCCACAAACATTTCTAATCCGATGATTAAAGTATTTAATCCTACAAGGGTTACACCACTATGTCCAAGTGATGCAAGAATGGTATTCACCACCAAAATGGATAGAAACGCCATTTTTGGACCCACCATAAGCCCTGCAAGCACCGCTAAAGTAAGATGCACAGGCACAATAAATAACGGAACTGACATTGTAATTAACATTAATGCAGACATCATGGCTGCAAGTGGAACAAGACGACGTGCTTCCTCTTGATTCCAACCTTTAAATATCATGAATAAGATCCCAACAACTAAGATTAATGCAGGAACCCAGATCCACCATGCTAATATCCCATCTGGAATATGAATATGTGACATAAATAACACTCCTTATTGCGAATGATTCGCATTTGCAAGTAGTATTGTATCATTATTCTTTGTTTTGTCAAACAAAAAGGCTCACTTGAGCCGTTCTTTTTGATAATCTTGAATCCATGAAGGTGTTTCCTGAGTTGATAAACACCGTGCACAGACACTTTTTTGTTTTCGATGTCGCTGTATTAGGATGGTTGTAATGGTTCCATAAATCAAAACAACGATTCCACCCACGATCCAATCACCCATGAGTGGCAACCTTATGTCGAGCAAACATCATATAAGCATAACCTAACCCTAATACAAGTAGGCTCACAAACCAACCGCTCGCCAGTTGTTGAGTGAAAATCAGTGTTCCAACTTGGTAAATCAACATGGCCACAACATACCCTACAATAAGTTGATAACCTATCGCAAAAAGCAACCATTTATTTGATTTAAGTTGTGTTTTCATTGCTCCAATCGCCGCAAAGCAAGGAGGTGTGAATAAATTAAAGGCAAGAAATGATAAGGCACTTAATGACGTTAAGCCCCCTACACCAGCTAATGCTTCACGGGCACGATCAATCCCAATCACATCAAAATCAGATGAAACACTAAAGACAAAGATCACAGCAAGCGCTCCAACCACTTCCTCTTTGGCAACAAAACCTGATAATGCGGCGGCCGCAAATCCCCAAAATCCAAATCCTAGAGGAATAAGAAGAAATGCTATGGGACTTGAGATAAAGTAAAGAATACTTTCTTGAGTTGATTCAACCATTTGAAATTGAAAATTAAAGTTTGCACTTAACCATATCATTCCATTCATTAGCACAATAATCGTAGCCGCATTCTTAATAAATTCTTTTGCGCGCTCAACCATGGATTTAAATGCTAAAACAAGTGAAGGAGCTTTGTATTCCGGAAGTTCTATGACTAACATTTGATGAGTTGTTGAAGATGGGTTAAATACATATTTAAGTCCAAGTCCAGATAAGTAGATGACAAACACCGCTAATGCATAGACAAGTAATGTCATGTAGGCTTGTTCAAAGAAAAAGACACTGAGTAGTAATGCGATAATTGGTAATTTTGCGCCACAAGGTACAAAAGGTGTCAACATGATGGTCATATGTCGTTGACGCTCATCTTTGATTGTTTTTGTCGACATAATCGCAGGAATACTACACGCTGTTCCAATATACATGGGAATGATGGAAGCTCCTGATAATCCTAAATGAGAGAAGTAATGATTAAACACTAAAGCAACTCGGGCCATATATCCTGAATCTTCAAGCATTTGCAAGAAGAAAAGTAGGACCATAATTAATGGTAAAAAACCAATGACCGCAATAAAACCACCAATAATACCTTCACTCAATAATCCACTCCATAATGGTGAAACATTATTTGAATCCATGAATGAAGCTACAAGCTCCGCAAAGATTTCAAGCTGCCCTACTAATAAGTCTGACAACCAAGGACCTATCCATATTTGAGAAAGTGAAAACACACTCCACATCACTAAAGCAAAAATAACTAACCCCAAAATAGGGTGTGTTAACCAAAGATCTAGTTTATCTGAGGTGTTCAATTCTAATACTTTGTTTTGCTTTAACACCATTGAAGCAAGTTCGTGTGCTTTTTTTGAATAATTCTCGTGATGTGACATTACTCTTCCCTCGTACAAACAACTTGACATTGATATTTCTGTGTAATAATTGCATCCACTAAATCTTGTAACCCAATCTTTTTATTCGCTTGAGTGCAGATTACGGGCACCTTAATCATATTGGATAACATCTCAGGATCAATATTGATTTTTTTCTTTTTCGCAATATCCATCTTGTTAATCACAACCACCATAGGAATGTTGTGTTCTAATAGTTGCAATGTGAATTCAAGTGATCTTTCAAAACTTAATATATCAATGACATTCACGATCACATCAATATGTCTTGATTTTAAGTATTTCACAGTAACATCTTCATCCAAAGTATAAGAGTTCATTGAATACGTTCCTGGAAGATCAGAAATCATGATAGTTTCACTTTTACAATCATAATGACAATGAAGTTGTGCTTCTTTGCGCTCCACAGTCACTCCAGCCCAATTGCCGATTCTTTCTGAAGAAGCTGAGAGTTGATTAAAGATGGTGGTTTTACCACTATTAGGATTACCCACTAAAGCTGCTTTAATCATGAGTGACCTCAATCTGGTGAGCACTCGATGAATCAAGTCCGTATCGAACACCTTTTATGGATACAATCACGTGATGTTTATGTCGAAGAACTAAAAAGCATGGTTCATTAATACTAAATCCTAAACGTTGCAAACGAAAAAGACTTGAAGGATCTCCCTTCATGTTTACAATCTTAAGTGGTGTCACAATTGGACATGTCATTAAAGTATTCACCATAAACGTCCTCGATTTTTTGTCTTACAAATATAGTGTATCTATTTTAAAGACAAATCACAAAAAAACCTTTAGAATAAAAAGAAAATGGTACGTTTTATTACTTTATTATGAGTTAAATCACAATTTAACTATCATCCATGAAGGAGTCTTATGATAAAGAAAATATATCACATCAGCATTGAAAAAATGCCCTATTGGTTAGGTTTAATTTCAACTCTTGCATTCGCTTTTTTTATTGCGGTGGTGCTCCCATCTCAAAGTGCTCTGGCCATTGAAAATGGATTACTTGAAAGCATCGATACTTCATGGTTTTATAATGCACGTCAACTTTACGAAATTGCGCAAAGTTACGGTGAGAGTGGTCGCTCATTCTACATCACACAACGTTGGACTTTTGACTTAATTTGGCCTGTGGTCTATTTTTCGTTTATTTTCTCATTAAGTGCACTACTTTATAATGCGATTGGGCTTTCAAAAATGAACCGATGGATATTATCGTTCAGTTGGTTTAGCATTGGTTTCGATTATTTAGAAAATATTATGGTATCTATTGTCATGATGCGCTATCCTGCACAAACTTGGGTTATCGCCGATCTTGCAGGGACTGTGACAAGTCTAAAGTGGATTTTCTTATCCTTGAGTTTTATTGTCTTATTCTTCCTCATCATCTTAAAGATGGTTCAGTGGATACTGTGGAATCGACGCAAAACCGACGCAAAATAACAATAATCGTGTGATTTTGAGAGATAAAGTTGTCACAGGGTATCATGTTTTGTATAATGGGCTTGGCAGAATTTAAATCGTGTACATAATTAGAAAGTGGTGAGCATGAAGAAATTACGACTGAAAAAGAAATCCATCGTCATTTTGATAGCCATATTAGGGTTATTCATTGGCACTTATTACTCAACTGAAGCATTATTTTCTGAGTTCATTAGCGGGGAATTTTCAATAAGCGAAGCACCTATTCAAGGATATGCTTTTATTGTGAATGAAGAAACATGGTTTGTATTAGAAGATCCTCGTGAAATGAAATATGTTATCGATGAATATCAAAAACCGATGATAGCTCGCTTAAATGATAAAAGCAACATTACTTCCATTGAATTTGTGGAGGATGTTAAGATTAAAGAAGTCATGTACAGTGGTACTTTCTCAAGCGCAAAAGATGCCCTTGCGAAACTTAATGAAAATAAAGATGAAGCGCAACTCTACACTGTTATGAAGGGTGATACGATGTGGGATATCGCAGAGCGTTTCAACATCTCCTTCAGACAACTCGCAACTTATAATAGCGATATTAACTTAGATCGTATTTGGCCAGGCAATGTCATCACATTACAACCGTCCAAACCTAGTCTTGATGTCATTATCACTACGACTCAAGTCGTGGAAGAATCCATTCCTTATACCAACGAAATCATTCGTGATAATACTTTAATCTCAACGGCACGGGTTGTGGTCAAGCGTGGGATTGAAGGCACTAAAAACGTAACGTATGCCATTAAAACATTAAATGGTTTCCCTCATGTGGTTGAAGTGATTAATGAAGAGATTCTATCTGAACCTGAAGGTGGGATCTTAAAAGTTGGAACTCAAACAACCATGAAGCGTCGTTCAGCTACAGATTTCGGGGTTACTGTTGGTCGATACACTAGTGGTTTTGGTTATCGACTTCATCCAATTACAGGACGAAGAGAATTCCACTATGGTATTGATATTGCGGGTCCTCAAGGCACAGTCATTAAAGCTTATGCGGCTGGAACTGTCACACGAGCACAATTCTCAAGTGGCTACGGTAACTACATTGAAATAAACCATGGTGGTGGCTTATCAACACTATATGCTCATTTATCAAAGATTAATGTCTCAGTAGGAACTCGAGTCACGGTAGGACAACAAATCGGTCTAATGGGAAGTACAGGAGTGAGTACTGGATCTCATCTTCACTTCGAAGTTAAACGTAATGGGACCCCTGTAAATCCACTCAATTATCTAAACTAATCCACGATTTTCGTGGATTTTTACTTGGAGGGTTATGAATACTTTAATTGAATTATTTACTAATCATGATATCTTCTATGCGGTGGGAGGATCGTGGATGCTAAAGCATATGGGACTAGAGATTACCCCTCACGATATCGATATCTTTATGCATGAAAACGATATTCAAAAAGCTGTGAATCTCTGTTTAGAGGTGGCTTTGCTTCAACCTCCGATTGCATCAGGACCTTTTCTAACTCCATATTTCTACCGCTTTCATATGAAAGATACACGAGTGGATCTTATGGCAAACTTTGGTTTTGCTCATGAAGAGGGACATTATCATGCCATCTTTGATGAACTAAGTATCGTGAAGCATATCGAAAAAGATGGTCTTAGTATCCCTTTAATGTCTCTTGAAGAATGGTTTGTGATGTATGAGATGATGAAGCGAGAAAAACAGGTCAAGCTGATTGAAACCTATTGGAGTAAGTATGGAATTGAGTTTCCACATTTACTGAAGCGACAACTCCAACTCAATATTCCAATTCATGTGAAAACTAAGATTGAAGAATTAATGAAATAAACGATCACCTTTCGTTCAGATGATCGTTTTTTTGTGGACTATTTAGTGATAAAGCTAAGATAAACCAAAGAGGGACATAGGCATAACTATCAAATTGAAGCATGTTCGAAAATACCACAATGAGTATGAGAATAATCCAATCTCGATGAATTGAGACAGAATTCCATGCAGCTTGAATACTTTTATAGGTAAACCAAGAAAATAGTGCTGATCCAACAAGTCCTCCTTCACCCAGTAGACGAGTGAAGATGTTTTTTGGATTGGAATTAAGTCGTCGGATGTTCGAAGTTACCTCTTCAACTCTTAATAATCGAGGAAATTGAAGTCTGACAATGTTAGGAAAGAAATATCGATAGTTTCCTACTCCTACCCCAAAAAGTGGGAATCGTCTAAACATGACAAGCCCAATCCAAGGATACAATAAGCGAACCGCCACACTTCCATCAAGATAAACCAAATCAATTAATGAAGAAATATTCATCGCACGACGAAGGCGTGTAAGAAAATGAGCTCGTGGGTAAAGTGTACTGGCCAAATAATAGAAGCCTATGGTCGCAACAAAAAGTATTCCTAAAGCAATCATCATTTTAAAAATCCATTTTGGTCGTAATACAAGCACCCCAATAAATCCTGCAATGATGAATGTGAACAGTCCTTGCAATGAGAAACTTAATACTAAAACCACCACACTTAAACCAAACAATATCTTAAAGAGTAAACTCTTTTGAGCTTTAAACAACAAAAATGGCATTGAGAATATCATTTGCATGGCTGCCCATGAAGGTTCACCTGATAACCATTGAACACGAGGGTAAGCCTTTCTCGCAAAGAAAACGACAATGTTTTCTTTAAGTTCAATCGGAAGCCATTGAAAGAAGATCAATACTTCCAGTATTCCAAAGATAACTAAAGGTGCATATACCCATGCCATGAGGCCTAATAAAGATCCAACCCAAGACTCAAAGGTAACACTAGATTGATTCAGTAATCTAAAAAACAAATCATAGGATACAAAGGCCATACCACCTAATCCAAGGGTAAACAGCCCATTTAAAAAACCATCCAAAGGTAACATGAATTGTCTTGTGCGAATCCATGAAACAAGCAATGACATGATGAAAAACGCAATCAGTATTCCATATCGTTTAAAGACGAACTTAAAAATGTTCCATTTTTGCTCAGATAGTAATAAACCTGTTTGAAATACAAAGGCAACAATTAAAAAGATGATTGATAATGGTCGATAGGATGTTGGAAATAATCCTACAAATGCATCAATGGGAAAAGTAATTAATGATAACACCACAAGAACATACACGATAAAAGTACACCATCTTATTAGCTTTGACGGAATATTTTGCCACTGTCTCATCAAATCATGATGAGTTTTTAACATAAATGAGTTTAAAAGCATATTCGTATTATACCATATCCTTTTTTGTGTTGTTTTCTACTCACATCATGATTCTAAGTAATCCAAGTGTAATCACCCCTACTAGAAACAAAAGTGTATACTTCCAGCCCATGGATAAAAATTGAGTGGGTTTAAGTCTTCCGGCATTAAGTACAACAAGGTGAGTTTGATATCCTAATACATTCATAAATGAGGCACTTGCTAAGATGGCAATCATGAGCACAAGCACTCTAAACTCAACTTGTACCACGTCATTAAGCATTGCACTAAAACTTAACATCATGGTGGCTGCAACGCCATTATTCATAACTTCAGTAAACATCATGGTGAGAAGCGCTATTGAAATCACAAAAGCCCAAAGTGGAATGTTTGTTAAAAATGAACCTAAATGATGACTGAGTTCTGCTTTAATGATTGGTGCTTGAAACACATGAGCCAAAACAAGTCCAGCATACAGCGACAACATTAGTTTAGGCTGTGATTCCACCTTAAGTGCTTTAAGTGACATGTCTTTATTGAGAACACTAAGCACAAGCAATATTGGCATGGATACCACATAGGGAACCCATTGAAATACACCCCCAATAATCGCAAAAACAAACAACACTGAAATAATCGTATTTTTGAAAGTAATTTTATCTGAAACACTATGACGTGAAACTTGTTGGAAAGCAGGATGATGTAAATCATCCTTGGCATGCATGACAATAAGTACGGTATCCTTGGCCTTTAAGATGACATCTTGATATGTTCTGATTAATGGTTGACCATATCTTACAATCCCTACAATAATCCCATGAAGTTGATCTTTAAGTTTAATATCCTTAATGCTTTGATGAAAGTCTTGAATCACCATCGCCTCAACAAGATGAACTTCATCCATGACAGATTTCGATTCAATCAAATCTAATCCGCTAAACTGCGTAAGGTGATGAAATAAAGCAACATTACCTCCAAAGAATAATTGATCATGAGCATGCAGGATGGTGTGTTCATTAAGTGGAAATACAGTTTCACCATGTCTTAATATCAAAGTCGCATACGATTGATTAAGATGCTGTGTGCTTGCTTCCTTAAGCGTTAAACCAATCAAAACTGAATTTTCATTGATTTCAAATCCAATAAGATGATCGTGAAGTTGGGCATAGGTTACTTGAACTTGAGTCGATTTAGTTTTTCCTAAATCATGAAGTAACAATAAGGTCGCTATCATGGTTAAGGGGAAAGCAAACACTCCAGTCTCAAAAAATCCCAGTGGTGGATATTGATGTTCGATTAACCAAGCATTGACTAATAGGTTTGTACTTGTCCCAATGAGGGTCAACATCCCTCCAAAAATACTGGCATACGATAATCCAATCCACCATTTGTGATGCGTCGTCTTGACCTTCTCATGAATCATTGGAAGTAAAATCATGACCAAGGGAATGTTATTGATGACTGTGGAAAGTGTGATAATCAAGCAAAGAATTAAACTTGGATGAACACTGGCCACAGCTTTCATTTGAATCTTATAAATCCAAGGTTGACGCTTAATCACTCCACTCATGAGCACTAGAAAGAAAATAGTGAGTAAAGAAGGATTAAAGAGAAGGTTCCACCAACTTATTAATGGAATCCACCCAATGAATGTGAAAAGCAGTGCGCTCACAAGCAAGAGTAAATGAGGAGGAATATTTTTAATATTCATCCATGCAATCATGACAATAAAGTATATAAAGAGTCCTAGTAAGTTCATAGTTTGATTATTTCAAAAAAGTATCTAAGAGTTTTAGAAATTTTTATCGTTTGATTTGTGAAAGAATTAGAAATTTGTGATATTTTCATGCTTTAAGAGCACTTTCTTTAAATCTAATCCACTTGAAAAACCACCTAATCCATTGCTAGCAAGCACTCGATGACATGGCACCACAATTAAAACAGGATTTTTTGAAATGGCTTGTCCCACGGCACGTGAAGCTTTGGGTTGTCCAATCATTGTTGCAATCTCACCATAAGTCTTAACTTCTCCAAAAGGGATGGACTGCAATGCTTTAAAAACACGTTTTTGAAACTCAGTATGATCAAATGCAATGAGCCAATCAAAACTAGTTTTGTGGCCATGCTCATACGCTTTTAAGTCCTCAATCCAACGTATATGACTTGGATCAATCACAATGTCCTGATGCTCAACACGATTTAAAGAACTGACTTGTTTCTCGTCCGCAATTAGCTGAAATGTTGTCCCTAAGAAGGGAAATGTACTTGTTTTCATGTCAATATATTAGCACATTTCCTCTTTTTCATATTAAGGAGTTCGTTTCTTTCTCATTAAAGGTGTCGATTCATCACTCGATAAGACTTTAAAGAGTGGAAATTAATCGCATTTAAGAAACGAAACAGGTACAATGATGTTAGTACCATAAAATGTGAAACATCACAAAGGAGTCAATCATGCCTTTCTTTTCATTTGAAATTCATAACATTCTTTTTTATATCATTACTATTTTGTGGAATCTAGAATTTCTAATCTTTAGATCAAAGTATAAAGGGAATAACTACTCAGATAAACAATCCTTCAAAACTATTTTAATCGTAATTGTTACCATTATTGCAGGAACCATTGGTTATAATCTCTTAGGTCTATTCACTTTACCTGAATATACCTATGTGTATTTTAATTATGCAGGGATAACTTTATATACCATTGGCATTATTTTGAGATACAGTGCAAGTATCACTTTAGGACGATATTTCACTCGCAATGTGGAGGTGTCTTCTAATCAAGAACTCATTTCTCATGGTCCTTATAAACTTTTAGCTCATCCTCTTTATTTAGGGTTATTCCTACTAGTATTAGCCGTCCCAGTGTATTTTGGGCAGTTAGTGTGGATTTTTGGGGCAATATTCTTTTTTGGACGTGTCATATTGAATAGAATGAATAGTGAAGAAAAAGCACTAGAAGCATCTTTAGGAGATACTTATGTTAAATGGCGTTCAAAGCGTTATCGTTTTATTCCTTGGATGTATTAAAGAGGTCAAATGAAAAAGAAAGCGATTGTACTTGGAGCAGGTCTAGGTGGACTTAGTGCCGCAATCTCATTGGCACAACTTAATGAATATGAAATTCATGTCTTAGAAAAAAATTCACATCGTGGTGGTAAACTTAATATCATTGAAAAAGATGGATTTAAGTTTGATTTGGGTCCTTCAATTGTCACTATGCCTTATATCTTTGAGAAACTTTTTACCATGCACGGAAAGCGAATGGAAGATTATCTAATCTTTGAGCCTGTTTTTCCTCATTGGAGAAATTTCTTTGAAGATGGCACCATCTTAGATATCACTTCCACACTTGATGAGATGCTTAGTAATGTAACTTTAACATCTAAAGATTTAGAAGAACTTAAAGCTTTCTATGATTACAGTGAAAAATTATACAAGTTTTCCAATGCGGTTCTCTTTGAAAATCAAAGTGAGCGAAAACTTGATACAATGAAACACTATCCACTCACACACATCATTTCTGATTCAGACATGTTCCATACGATGGATGAAGGAGTAAGAACGTATATCTCTAATCCATATCTTATTGATATTCTTAATTATTTCATTAAATATGTCGGTTCCTCTCCTTATGATGCCCCTGCAGTTTTAAATCTTCTTCCTTATATTCAATGGAAGTTTGGATTATGGTATGTGAAAGGTGGATTATTTGAAATCTCGAATGCCTTGACAACCTTAGCCCATGAACTAAACATTACATTCCATCATAACGTTCAAATTGTGGATGCTAAGATGGATTCAAAAAAGATAGCAGCTCTAATTAGTCAAGATGGTACCCATTATGAAGCCGATTTATTCATCTCAAACATGGAAGTCATCCCATTCTATAAATTCATTACCAAAGAATCTTCATCATTTCTTAAACCTTATGAAAAGAAATATGGTCCCGCATGTTCGGGTTTTGCACTTCACTTAGGCGTGAATAGAACATATCCTCAATTGGCTCATCATAACTTCTTTTATTCTAAAAACTCAAAACAAAACTTTGATAATATCTTTCATCACAACATCCTGAATGAAGATCCTACGATTTACTTAGTTGCTCCTATGAAATCTGATCCAGATTTAGGACCTCAAGGAAGTGAAATCATTAAGATTCTTCCTCATATTCCAGTAATCGATCCAAATCATCCATTCACAGATCAAGATTATGAAACCTTTAAACACCATGTCCTTGATAAACTAGAACGTATGGGACTGACTGATTTAAGGAAGCATATTGTGGTGGAAGAAACATGGACACCTCACACCATCTTAGAAGCTTATCAATCTAATCAAGGATCTATCTATGGGGTTGTCAGTGATAAAAATAAAAACATGGGATTTAAGACACCCAAGTTTAGTTCTAAATACAAGAACTTATTCTTTGTCGGGGGAAGTGTAAATCCTGGGGGTGGTATGCCTATGGTGATTCTTTCTGGTCAACAAGTTGTTGAGCAAATCAAAACCAAAATAAAAGAGTGAGATATCACTCTTTTTTAATCCAAGGACTGAAGTATATAGGACTATGTGAAGCTACTTTATAAAATAAAACAATGATAAGCGCAATAAAATCCCAAGTCATTACATAGACAAACAAATCACTTTGATAAGCTTGTCGATACACACTCCAATCTCCAAAAATCAAGGCCCATAGCAACATTAGGGTTAGAATGATATCGATTGATCCTAATAGAAAAAATGAATATTTTTTTAAAGGCTGAGGTTTACTTCTAAAAAGAAATTCTAAAGGAAATAATACAAATCCACCTAATCCAAATCCTAATAAAGTAAGCATACTTTGCCACCATGGCTTCTTATCATTGATAGAAAGAATTAAAAAATACATTGGAATAAGTCCTAAAGCATTAAAGACAAACCATAAGGAAGGATCAAGGTTTAAACTAAACACTTGATTTAAGAAATCACTTGATGCTCCATTGAGTGAAGCATTGATTGTAACCATCACTAGCACAATCCAAATCAATAGTGGCACTCGTCGTTTCATTTTAAGTCATCCTTCAAAAGTTGGGTACTGATGAGTGCTGATTGATAGATGGTGGGTAATCCACTTCCAGGATGAGTTCCTCCACCCACCAGATACAAATTAGGGATATCATTAAAGCGATTATGAGCTCTAAAATACAATAATTGATCAAATGAATGAGCCATATTAAACGTTGCTCCTAAATAAACCCCGAAATCATCACGCCAGTCAAATGGTGTAATGACTTTCATGGCTTGTATATGCTTTGTGATATCTTTACATCCAGCTCGCTCCTCTAAAAATTGAAGTACACGTTGAGTATAGTCTTCTTTAAGAACGTTCCAATCAATATCAGCGAGTGTATTAGGAACAGGAACTAAGACATAGAGTGCGCTATGCCCAACAGGTGCTATTGAAGGGTCAAGCTTCACAGGATTATGAACATAGAAACTTGCATCTGGGGTTAATACTAATCGCTCAGTCATATCGAGTACATTACTGCGATAATCTTCGGAGAAGATTAGATTATGATGATGAAGATGCTCATATTGAGTATCAAGACCTAGATAAAGCATAAAAGTTGAACACGAATAATTCTTTTTACTAAGCTTTTTATTGTTCCATGAAGGACGATGTTTTTCATCGACTAATTCTTGAATACTAGTTGCAAAATCTCCATTAAGAATCGCTCCATCCACATCAATCTTCTGCTCATTAACAATTATTGAAGTCACTCTTTGATTCTCAATTTCAAGTTGATTGACACGCGCATTAAAGTGAAAGGTTGCCCCAAACGATTCGGCTTCTTCCTTCATGGCTTGGGCTAATGCATTTAATCCTCCCTTCACATGAAATAAGCCATAGGCATGTTCCATGTAGGAAAGAATTGAGAATGCACTAGGGCACTGCCATGGTGACATACCTAAGTATTTTGCTTGAAAAGCCATTGCATATATAAGTTCTTCGTCCTTAAAGAAACGTTGTAATCTTTGGTATAAAGATCTGAATGGATCTAGGTATGGAAGTCCTGTCACAACATCAGGATGTAAATAATCACTAATCTTAGTGAATGGCAGTTTCAAAACCTTTGAAATCGCACTAAATCGTTTGCCTTCTTCTTTCAGATATTGATCATATCCTCGCTCATTTCCTGGGAAAACACGAGATATTTCTTCTCGCATTACACTTGGATTGCTACTAGGATAGATTTTCTTATGCTTAAAAATCAGTTGATATAAAGGATCTAGTGGGATAAGGGTGACTTTATCGTCAAGTTTTCGATTCACCTTTGCAAAGACTTCATCCAGTAAAGGTTTATATAAAAAGAATGTTGGTCCAATATCAAAATGGTAGACATCCTCCAATGTTAAGCGAGCGTTGCGACCTCCTACGTGAGGTTTTGCTTCATACACATGGACATCGTATCCATCATGGGCTAATAACATCGCCGCTGCAAGTCCACCTGGACCAGCTCCAATAATCGCAATCTTTTTCTTACTTTCCATACACCATCTCCTTAAACTCCTCAATAAATTGACCCACTTCTTTCATAAGCACAGAATCAGGATTTCCTTTAAGTACAATACCATCCATATACATATGAGACTTAATAATCGCAAACATGCCTTTCTCAAATTCCATGCCTGATTCAACCCCTAATTTAATCGTCTGCATCATCTTTTTAGTTAATGATTCCTCAGACACACTTTTCCCTTCAAAATCTTTGTATAGTTCTTTTAAACCTTCAATATAGCGATCAAGTTTCTTGCCTTCAATGCCTTTAAACGCCATTTCATTGAGTGAGCGCGCACATCCTTCATAGTTAGCATTGGATAAATTTGCCATAAAATTGAATAAACCAAATCTAATTTTGTCATCCACATGGGCAATCGCGCCGGTATCAATAAAGTAAAATCGGGAATCCTTGTATATCATATTTCCTGGATGTAGATCCCCATGAAATGTCCCACTATGATACATATAAAAACCATGAAGGCGGAATATTTCAAGTAAATCATCATTGCTTAGCACCTTTAATGGAAGAATCGCATCCACGGTTGGACCATCTAAAAACTCAGAGACAAGGATTTTTTCACTGGATAGAGATTCATAGATTTTTGGAAATCCTAGTCGAGATAAATCAAATTTGTCTTTGTTTTGATAATATATTTCCCTAAGAATTTTGCCATGAGCAATCTCATTGCGTAAATCAAGTTCGGCTAAAGTATACTCTTTAATATATTCAATGATTCCAATTGGATCTGCCACTTTAGCTAGCTTAGGATAAAAGAAGATTGCAATCCTCATTAAACGATCAAGTTTACGAACATCTTTTTCAAAATCTTTGGTGAAATCTTGTTTAATGATTTTTATAACAACCTCATCTTTGTTTTTAAGCCGTGCGCGATGAACTTGCCCTACCGAAGCACTGCCGATAGGATTTGGATCTATCCATTCAAATTGCTCTTGCCAAGACGCATCTGTAAAATCATGAATAAGTTTAAAAACATCTTCTGAAGGAAGAGGTAGCGTTGAACTATATAACTGGGCTAAATGAGTGCATTGTTCATGGCTCAAGAAATCAACTCGAAGAGCGAAGGTTTGAGCTATTTTGACAGCTAAAAGACCTTTGCGCTGTATCGCTTCAAGGTCTGCTTTCTTCTTTGAAAAAATCATGCTCATAAGATGAATAAAACTAATTGCATTCATGCCTAGACTCCTTTTAAAAATCAACTAAATCAAGTGTATCATATTCATTGAGCCCAATTAAACAAAACACCTGTCGAACTATTCGACAGGTGAATGAATTATGGTTGCATGGCCCCAAAGAGGACTAACCAAGCTAGGACTGATTTTGCGGCTAAAGAAAGCACAATGTAGGTTCTTTCCCCATACAAATAATCTTTCCATTTTCCAACACCTAAATATTGAAGAATCATGTTAATTGGGAATGTATTAAATGCTACAAAGTAAGTTCCAACAATCGCCCAAACAAACCAAGGAATTTGATCCAGTGTTGCACTTGATCCACTCATGTACATAATAATAGCAATCCATGGTGCTAATCCCGCAACACTACCCCAAATAAATGGTCCCCAGTTGACATTCTTTTTATCGACTCCTGCATTCAGTAATTCCATATCTAATCCGAATAAGTTCATGGATGCATTGATTAGGAAGATTAAGATGAGGGTCACCACATCATAAATACCAAATAATGTTGCGATTAATACAATCATAATGGATGATGATAATGCATATTCAAACCATCTGAATTGGTTTACACCACGCTTTAAATCATTGGTATAACGATCTTTTGATAATACAATGAGAAAGTGAGCAAAAGCAGAAATCAGTAAGAATGATGAGACGAGGACTGCGAACGGTAAATCAAATAAATCTTTAGTGGCCACTGCTAGACTCATGGTGGTGACGTCAAAGAATTGATAGGTTTGTGTGATGGTTGGTGTAAAGCGTGCTAAACGTTCAAATCCAATCGTCGCTAGAAATAACATCCCTAATCCTTGAACTAAATGGAAGAAACCCATAATTAAATTAAATCGTCTTAGTTTGAAAAAATTGTCTTGAGTCATAACCTTCTCCTTTTCGGTTAAGACTATTTTAGATGAAGTCATCCATGAAAACAAGTTAAGTGCCTTAACTATTAAAAATCATTATTTTCATATCAAGTCCTTGTCTATTTTGATAAAAATCTTTCGGAATGTATGTCGCACCTTGATGATGAATAAGAAAAGCAGCACATGCCAATGACGTCGCATCAATGATATCGAGATGGTAATACTGAGGAAAGGAATTTAGAGCATGTTCTAAATCTTCTTTCAACCAAGTAAAGTGATGAACTAAACAATCGATTCTTTCTTGTTTACCTAATGGATTATGTTTTGAGTATGTGCAAGGTTTCCCTTGTAGTCTTTCAAAGATGAGTTCTGGAAAGGATTCATGAATATTTAAGTGAGGATGTTTTAGTACAAAATCATTCACTTCTCTAATAATAGGAATGATATGAAAAGATTGCTTGCTTAAGCCTTTTTTAAGAATATCTCTATTGATATGGTTTGCTTCCTCATAACTTTGAGCATTTAAGGTTTGTAATGCGGGAACATTAAATACACTGGAGGCTCTTCCCTGAACCAGTTTTCTAATCAAAGGTTCAGGTCTTTGTTCGTTAGTTGAACTTGGACATCCAATCGGAACATCAATCAGAATTAGATCATTGTAATCATGAATGCTTTCTAATGACTTTTCTACTTTGATGATTAATCTTTGATTTTGAATGATAGCAAGCATATATCCTTGTTTACATCCATCTATACCCATCATAAGGGACACCTCTTGACTTGTGTAATTGTTCATGATTTAATAACCACAGTATACTAGAAAAAGAGGTTGAAGATGAATCAAATACTATATGGTGTAACTTTCACTTTATTAGGAATTTCTGCACTCAAAGATCTTAAAAAGACAAAACAAGCCTTAATGAAAGCTTGGAAAGGATTTGAAGGAATGCTTCCTCAGATTCTTACGATTATCCTAGTTATTGGAATTATCATTGCGGTGTTATCTCCTGAACAGATTGCTTCAATTATGGGGGAACAATCAGGTTGGTGGGGAATTATGTTAGCTTCACTCATTGGAGCAATCACTTTAATGCCAGGATTCGTAGCCTTTCCACTTGCAGCTACATTACTTAATAACGGAGCAGGACTATCGCAAATCGCAGCTTTTATCTCTTCACTTATGATGGTTGGTTTTATTACCCTTCCACTTGAAATTCAACACTTTGGAAAGAAAGCTGCATTACTTCGCAATGGATTAGCATTCCTATTCTCATTTGTCGTTGCGATTTTGATTGGAGTTATACTATGAAGAAACAACCATTCATTAAACGATATCAATCTGTCATCATTATGATTGGAGTTTATACTATCCTTTATTTCATGTCAGCATCCATCTTTTCTACTGCCCTTAGTGGTTCAAGACAATCGCTTATTGAGTTATTAATTGTGGTGCCACCCATCTTTATTTTGATTGGACTACTTGATGTTTGGGTTGAAAAAGAGAAAATGATGAAACTCATGGGTCCTGAGTCAAAAGGAACTGGCATCCTCATTGCCTTTTTACTCGGCTCACTTGCAGCTGGTCCACTGTATGCAGCATTTCCAGTGGCCATCACGCTTCTTAAGAAAGGATCTTCATTTAGAAACATTCTTGTGCTATTAGGAGCCTGGTCCACAACCAAGATTCCGATGTTGATGTTTGAATCTGCTTCAATGGGGTTAAACTTTACAATCACTCGCTTTATCATTAACTTGTTTGGGATTATGGCCATTGCATTAATCTCTGAAAAAGTGCTAAGTGAAAAAACAATGATAAGTATTGGTGAGCGCTATAGTGAATCATAAGGGTTTGGAAACAACACAAGTTGTTTCCTTTTTTTATTGTGTTAAGAGGTAAAACTTGTTAACATAGGTTTTAGTGAGGTTCTTATGAAAAAAATAGTATTGGGATTAATCTTTGTTCTGCTTAATTTTAATATTACTCTAGGTAATTCAGTGATTAATCTGATTCCTACATTTTTAGGGTATTTCTTCATTATGAATGCATGTGTGAGTTTGGCTGATAAGACATCAAATAATCGTTATCTTGAAACTAGAAAACTTGCATTACTACTCTTTGTTATCAATCTATTCATCTATGCATTAGACTTACTAGGGCTAGGAGCAATTAATCCATTCTTCTCAGCAGTTGTTGGAATCTTAAATCTTGCCTTATCTTTATTCTTCTTACATCGTTTAACTCAAAGCATTACTGAAACATCTCAATTTGATTTATCTGAGGTTTGGATTAAAGAGATTAACTCAATCTTTAAGTGGATTGTTGTGTTAAGTATTGCGGGGACAATTTTGTTAATTGCGCCAATCTTTGCGTTGTTGGTGCTTGTCATCTCGATTGTATTTCATGTTCGCTACATTTATAAACTGCATACCTTGAATCAAACACTTGATTCTCAATATCTATAAACATAAGGCGAGTCTTTCATGAAAGACTCGCCTTTTACATTTCTAAATTAAGTTTTACAGCATATCGATTACGTGGATGTTCACGACATGCTTGTGAACATGAGCCATAATGTTTTATTTCATTTTCTTCACTACAAATGATTTGCTTATTGCAATCAGGATTCGCGCAATTGATGTAGCGCTCACAAGGTTCACCTGTAAAGTAGTCCTTGCCGACAATCACATGTTCAACTCGATTAATTGGCACACTAATACGCTCATCAAAAACATAACATAAACCATCCCATAATTGACCTTGCACAACAGGATCTTGACCATAGGTTACAATCCCACCATGAAGTTGCGCAACATCTTTAAATCCTTCTCGTTTTAACCAACCCGAGAACTTCTCACAACGGACTCCTCCGGTACAATACGTGATAATTCTCTTATCTTTGAACTCATCCTTATGTTCACGAATCCAATTTGGTAGTTCTCTAAACGTTTCAATTTCAGGACGAATGGCACCTTTAAAATGACCCAAGTCATATTCATACGTATTTCGTGCATCAATGACGATGGTATTAGGATCTAATAATCGCTCATAAAATTCTTTGGGTTCTAGATACTCCCCTGTAAGTTCTAGTGGGTTCACATCATCTTCTAATGAGAAATTCACGAGTTCATTCTTAATCTTAATCTTCATTTTTTTAAAGACATGGCGATCACTTGAATCAATTTTAAACACAATGCCTTTAAATAACATTGAGTCACTCATAGTTTTCATATAGGCTTGTGTATCCGCAAAAAGCCCTGAGACTGTCCCATTAATTCCTTCATGAGTGACATAAATGCGACCTAAAAGATTCAAAGAATGGCATAATTTCATATGTTCTTCTTTAAATGCGATAGGATCTTCGATATGTGTATAGTGATAATACAGTAGTATTTGATAATCCATATTGACTTCCCTTCTTAACTTTCTAATTCTATCAATCAACGTCCAATAACTCAACTAAGACACATTATTCAAAATAAAAACCTCAAAATTGAGGTTAGCGAACAAAGGTATGAATAAGTGGAGTAAATATGGAAATGGTAATCATATTTGATAGAAAATTGACCATATGATTATCCATCCAAACGACACCCGAAACAAGTATATCATTGGAATGTTGCATCATCTCAACAAGTTCATGACTGGCGGTTTTAAACTTAGCTTGGAATAATTCTCCTAGAATTGAATCCATAATTGATCCACCAAATCCAGCAAGTGTGGTTAATGAAAACAATGTTAAAGTGAGAAATGTCCATCCCGAGTAAGAAACTAAGACAGGGAGTGCTATGAGTGTAATAAAGAGTGATCCAAACCAAGAAGCAATAAGCCCTAACCAAGTCACTCCACCAGATAAACCTGATTGAATATGATTGCGTTTGATAAGCGTCCAAGGGGTCTCATAGGATAATGAACCTATCTCTGATGCCCATGTGTCCGACGTTGCGGCAGCCATGGATATGATACCAAAACATAAAATCCAAATCGAAGGACTTAAGTAATACCAGACACTTGCAACCCCTAGCATACTTCCATTCGCCACAACATTCACCCAAGATCGTGGCTCATGATCTTTAACATAGGGTTTAATATTGGGTATAAATTGAACAAGCACTTTGCTGATGAGTAATGATGAAAACAAGAATGACATCATCAAAATATAAAAGATTGGATGTCCAAATCCTAAGACAGTAAAACCAAGCACAAAAGAAGCAATCGCGCCTGAAAGAGTTAATTTATTCTTTATGAATAATCCCCAACTGATGAGAAGATTAAAAATCAATGAAAACAGAAGCATATTACACCAACATCAATAGATAGCTTAATAGTGAAGCACCTAAAGGTAAAGTAATATTATCAAACCCATCTTTAGTGTAAAGTTCAAGTGCTGCACTTACAACACCAACACAAAGTGCTTTGACACCCCACCATGCATCACCCATAGAAGCGAACACAAATCCTGAAATCGCGAAACCAAAGAAAAATACCATCAGAGATCCTTCAATGGATTTAAAACCAGATCCAATCTTAATCTTTGTATTTCCAAACTTCTCTCCCACAACCGCTGCAAAGCCATCACCATACCCCATGGTGAGTATTCCAATCGCTCCAATGGCTTCTAATCCACGTGTGAAGGTCACAAGCGTTAAGATAAGCAAGGATATGACATAATACACCGTGCCTAAGTCTTTCTTTGAACCATCACGCTCCATAGCTTTAAAGGTTTGATTTTTATATGAATACGTATTGATGATCACAAAAGCAGCTGGAGTAATGGCTGCCATCCAAACATTATCAAAAAAGAACATCGCAATAAACCACCAATTCGACACCATAATATGAATAAACTTTCGTGAAGATTCTCCGTTGAAGATTTTCTTCGCAGAAAGTACAGTACTAATCCCAATAATCACAAAGATATACGCAAATGAGACGATAAGACCATAAACATTATTCATAAACTGAGTTGTGTCCTTTCTAAGGTTGCTTTTTTAATCAACTGATGAACTTGATTTTGTAATGCAATGAAATCCTTAACTTTACAGCGCGTACTTAAACAATCATAGTGATTTTCTCTTACTGCATTAAGGATACCTCGATAGTATACAATAGCTTGCGTAATCGCAACAAGAGCATCTTGATCATAGTATTTCAAATCTTCAATCGCATGATCATAAAACTTAAGGGCTAAACTCGCAAGATGTTCCCACACCTTTATGAATGAATCATTCACTTTCTTGTCTTGAATGGCATGAATAATCTCATCATTGAGGAGCGATTGCGGTAGATAAATTCTGTTTTTTTGATGATAATCCTCACCAACATCACGTAGTATGTTCGTAATCTGCATAGCATATCCTAATTCAATGGCACTTTGTTCGATACGTTGATGATGTTGGGTTGCTAGTATTGGTAATAACATAAGTCCTACACTACTCGCCACATGATAACTATACTTTAATAATGCTTCTTCATCCTTGATGCCTTGAAAGTGGTTGTCCATTTCTTGACCAATAATCATATCTTTAAATGGTGTTAATGGAATATTAAAGCGTTGTATGGTATCTGACAAAGCCCATAATATCGGATGATTGTCATTCATGGATTCTAAGTGATCGAGTGCCGAAGCAAATTCATGAAGTTTGTCTATATCTTGAAGTTCATCTATTGCATCATCCACTTCACGACAAAAACCATACACTGCGAATACTCCTTGACGTTTATGAAGGGGTAGATCTTTAAACGCCATATAGAAGGATTTAGAGTGTTTTTGAATAATCTTTTCACATCGGTGATAGGCTTGACTCAATTTCATATCAAAAGTATAGCATAGCCCTTGTCTCTTGTCTTACAATAGACTCAGGAGAAATGTATGAAAAAAGTGATTATTGTTGGGGCTGGAATTGGTGGCCTTGTAAGTGCTATAAAACTGAAACATCATGGATATGATGTCACGATTATTGAGAAGAATGAGCGAATCGGTGGAAAGATCAATCAAATAAAAAAAGATGGATTTACCTTTGATATGGGTCCTACGATTGTGATGATGCCTCAACTTTATGATGAGGTTTTTAAATATGTCTTTCGAAATCCTGAAGACTACTATACAAAAACTCAACTCAATCCAATTTATAATGTCTATTTTTCTAAAGAAGACAAAGTTGAGGTGAATACAGATTTAGTGCATCTTACCAAATTTCTTGAAGGCATGAGTGAACAAGAAGCATCTGGATATTTTAACTATCTTAATGATATTTATCGCCGATACATAATTGCGAAAGAACATTTCTTAGAAAAAACATTTAATAAGGCGAGTGATGTTTTAAACTTTAAAACCCTTCTTAATGGATTTAAGTTAAAAACCTTTGATACTGCATATCATTCAGTATCTAAGTTTGTGAAGAATGAAAAACTAAGAAAACTACTCAGTTTTCAAACGTTATATATTGGAATCTCACCTTATGTAGGACCTTCGATTTACTCCATTATTCCTATGGTTGAAACTTTATATGGTATATGGTTTTTTAAAGGTGGAATGTATGGCTACATTCAAGGACTTGAAAAACTCATTCAAGAAATGGGTATAAAAGTCATCTTAAATACAACGGTCGATGAAATCTTTATTAGTAATTTGAAAGCTAAAGGGGTGGTCATTGGTGAAGAGATCTTATGTGCTGATATCGTGATTAATAACACGGATTTCCCTTATGCAATGAGAGAACTGATTAAGAACGAAAAGCATCGCCCTAAATACACCAACAAAAAACTTTCAAACATGGATTACTCATCCTCTGCGTTTATGATGTATTTGGGTCTAAACAAGAAACTAGATCATCTCAATGTTCATAATTTATACTTGTCCCCAGATTTTGAAGGAAACATCAAAGATATCTTTAGTGCTAAACTACCCCCTACGCCATCCATGTATTTCTATGTTCCTTCTAAACTTGATGAAAGTCTTGCCCCAGAAGGACATGAAGCGCTATACATTCTTGTCCCTGTTCCTAATCTAAAAGGATTTCCACACACTTGGGATGACAAACTCATTGCATCCTATCGCAAAGAAATCTTTGATCGCATTGCGAGTGAAAACATTATTGAAAATTTAAGTGATCATATCGTCAGTGAAACCATCCTTACACCTCTAGATTGGCAAAAACAAGTTCATGCCCACTATGGAGCAACCTTCGGTCTTGCGCCAACATTAAGACAAAGTAATAACTTCAGACCTCAACCTATGTTTAAAGGAATCAAACATTTCTATCATACAGGCTCATCAATCCATCCTGGAGCTGGAATTCCAATTGTCATGATGAGCGCTCAGTTATGCGTCAATGAAGTTTTAAAATATGATCCTAATGGAGGGTCTTTTGCATGCAAAGTTTATGCACAAGAATATGAAAACGCTTAACTTATCGCTCTTTTAAATTCTCTCACAATTTAATGTTAAAAAACGAATAATTTCACAAATTACCTCTATACATTCAGTCATAAAAGGAGTAAACTCTTTGAGTATGAGTTCACACTCATCGAATCATTTTTAAATCATATCCTTAGATATGGACACCTTTACTCAAACAAAAGTTTGTGATTAAAATTCACAAATAAGGTTGTCAAATAAATCTAAGATGGTATACTAAAAATGTGTGAGATTTTTCACGAGAAAGAGGGCGCACTATGTTTGAGACAATTTATCATTTTATTGAATACTTCGTACAAGACTTTACCAAAATTATGATTGTGATGATGGAACTTGTTGGTTTATTAATAATCATCTATTCTTCTATCATTACCCTTACACGATTCGTCAAACTTAAATACAACCAAACTTCAACGGATATACGAATTCGCTTAGGTCGAGGTATCTCATTTGCACTTATGTTTTATCTCGCCGCCGAGATTTTACGTTTAATCTTAATCCGTGAGTATAAAGATTTGTTTATTGTGGGGGCGATTATTGTGCTTCACGTGATTGTGACGGTACTTATTGCTTGGGAAGTGTCTCACTCAATTCACGTCATGAAGGAAGAACGTGAATTAGACCACGATTGTTTTGATTAAGAAATATAATATGCAAGGCAGAAATGCCTTTTTTTTATGCATAAGACATGTAATCTTTCAAAGATGAGATACAATATTCTTATGAACGTTCTAAAAAAAATATACATAACACATGATCAAATAACCTCTTATATAAAGGAATCTTTTCCTGATCTTGTTCAACCAAAACACTTGTATTCCCCTTCTTTTGAAGATCTTCAATCTCTTTTATCTCGACTAAATCCTATCCGTTATGGTCAAGATCGAAATTATCTGAATGGTTCAGTGACTCATCTAAGTCGCTATATTAGTAGTGGCCTTCTTTCAACGAGTGAATGTATTGATATTTGTATTCATCACTTTGGACTCGATGCTTCAATACCCTTGATTAAACAGCTTGTTTGGAGAATCTATTTTAAGCACAAACTTTTTCATTATCCTCATGCATCTTATCAAAATATCGGCAATTATAAAACCGGACTTCAAGATGAAGAGTATTCCAAACAACTTCCTGATGATATCATGAGTGCTACAACTCCAAATAAGGTGTTGAATGTCTTCATTCAAACCTTAATCGATACCGGCTATCTTCATAACCACGCAAGGCTCTACTTAGCTTCCTATATTGTACATTTTAGACGCATTCATTGGAAAGTTGGTGCAGATTGGATGTTCAATCATCTGGTGGATGCTGACATCGCAAGCCATTATTGTTCATGGCAATGGGTTGCTTCCACTGGCTCATCAAAGCCATATATATTCAATTTAGAAAACATCTCAAAATATGCCTACGTAGGACTTCCTGTTTCACCTGATGATAATCCTGAACTTGTGGGTAGTTATGAAGCAATCGCTTCACGCATCTTTAGGTAGAAAGGGGTCATATGATTTTAAATCTTCTTCATGAATCTGGATGCAAAAAACTGGATGCAAGCATGCACGTCTATATTTGTGATCACGCTCGCATCAAGCGACTTAAATATGGGTTTCATCGACTTCATCATGTTTTAAGCTTTTGTGTTTCTCAAAATATTGATGTTTATGAAGGTGATTCTTATGAAACATGCCAACAACTGATTCAAGAATTCAATATTACGGACATCATTGTTCAAGAGTGTGATGATGTTGAGTTGGTAAAGATAATGAATGCTTTCTCATCACAAGTGAATATCACGTGGATAAAAAATGAGTTTGAATCATTAATACAATCCCCTCCTCATGCTTCATTCTTTTCATTCTTCAAAATGATTCAACCTGTGATGAAGAAGCGAGGATTATATCGTGAGTAAAGTTATCTGGGTTTTAAATGACCAATGTGATATTGAAAGTGACTTATTGAAATCATGTTCCCAAGAAGATCATGTGATCATCGTTGAAAGTCGTCAAGAACTTGATCTTCCTTACACCCATATTAAGAAAACCGCATTGATCCTCAATGTCATGCGTCATTTTTCACATGCTTGTCTTCAGTTCACGCCTCATGTTCACCACGTGACTCTTGATGCATGTGCTCAACATACACAACTGGAAATGATGGCCAAAGTGAGTCGACAACTTGGAATTTTCGATGTAAGTATGATGACTCCTAAATCATATCATCATCGTGAAACACTAAAGGGCATGAGTGAGTTTAAATTCACGTTCTTTAGAGACAATAACCTCATTAGTGATGAATGGGTCATGTGGCCATGGTTTAAATCAAAATCATTTCGTATGGAAACATTTTATCAACGGTTACGCATAAGCACTGGTCTTTTAATGGATCATAACGGACAACCCTTAGGAGGAGCCTTTAACTTTGACAAACACAATCAAAACCCTCTTAAAACAATTCCACCAAGACACACACGAATCTCTTTTACGTTGGATGAATTAACACTTAAGACACTTGAAGAAGTCCAACAGAAATTCTCTCATCAGCTGGGAAATCTTAATGACTTTAATTTTGCATACGATACCCATCAAGCACGCAAAGCATGCGATCATTTCATTCAACATTTACTTCCTTATTTTGGTCATACCCAAGATAATATGATTCAAGAGGATGCCTTTGTAGCGCATTCACTTCTTTCAAGTTATCTCAATATAGGACTACTTAATCCTTATGAGGTATGCCGCAAAGTGCATGATTTGGTGGTCACTCAGCCTGACATCATTGCGAGTGCTGAAGGTTTTGTGCGTCAAATCTTAGGATGGCGAGAATATATGTTTTATAAATATCATACATTAATGCCAAAGTTACTCCATGATGCGAATCACCCCACTATGAATCCTTTACCTGCGTTGTATTGGGGTGGTCATACCGATATGAATTGTCTTCATCAAACCATTCGCGATTCACTCAGCCATGCCTATTCACATCACATACAACGCTTAATGATTAGCTCAAACTTTGCGAATCTTGCATACATTAATCCTTATGAAGTCCATCAGTGGTTTTTAGGCATCTATGCGGATGCCTATGAATGGGTGGAGATTCCTAACACGCTTGGCATGGGTCTGTACCAAGATCAAGGTCAAATTGGTAGTAAGCCTTATGTTTCATCCGCAGCTTACATCAATAAGATGTCAAATTATTGTGAAGGATGTTTCTATAATCCTAAAGAGCTTACTGGTGAGCGTGCATGTCCATTTAATGCTTTATATTGGAACTATATTCAAGACCACAAAGATCAATTAAAACATAATCCTCGTATGAATATGATGGTTTCAACCTATGAAAAATTTAGTGATGTAAAAAAAGAGAATATTAGAAATCAAGTTGAATCCATCTTTGAAAGATTAAAAAAAGGTCAGTTATAACCTTTGACGTATTATGGAAGTGGTTTGATTCGATAATGACCAATAATGTCAGATCGTTGTTCAAGGATATCTTCCTCATAGAATAATTGATAAGGACTACCATGATGTATCACATAAGGTATTCCTTTTTTATTACGTTTATCAGAGACAACACCAATATGTTTTTTAAACACTATGATATCCCCTCCTTGCCATGCGTGAATGTCATGCACATCGATTGTTAAGGAAAGTGCATGTTCATCAAAAAAAATCTTGAGATTATTCACTCGTCTAAAATCAATCTTTTTATCAATGGTATTAATCTTATATACGTCATTTCGTGCTTTCACATCATTATTCACTAACATCATTAAATCATAGCCTGAACCAAGTAAACCAAAGGCCACTACATCCGTACATACACCGTATTCATCATCGGGGTAACCAGTCCCATAATACTTGCTTTGATATTTTGGTTTAGTGGCAATGTATGTTCTTACTGAACTTAAAATATCGCTTTGATCATCCATGCCATCCTGATCTTGATCATATGGACTCACATACGTGGAAATATTAAAATCCGCATTAGTGTACGTTTTAAAAGGATTGAAATTATACATACTTAAAATGATGAAAGACACACACGAAAAAAGTAACACCCCAACACGTTTAATCCTCTTACTCGTTTTTCTTTGCATCTTTTCCCCCTTTGCAACTACTTATAAACTCTTATACCAAGTATATCATGTTGTAAGATTGTTATAATGAGTTTAAAGATGAAAGTGAATATTTTCCAAATTAGTCGAATTCTATCATGTTAAGTTGATATCACATCATTTTATGTTTTCATACTGTATCATCATTGACACACCAAATTGAGAGTGCTATAGTGTACTCGACAACTAAATCACAAGTCTTCGTGGGCAGGGTGAAATTCCCGATCGGCGGTTAAACTCCGCGAGCACCAATGGTGCAGGAACTGATGTAATTTCGGTAGCGACAGTAAAGTCTGGATGAAAGAAGAGAACACACATGATTTTTTCATGTTCTTTAAACATCACTGCCTTCGAATGGATTTCGAAGGTTTTTTGTTTGAAAGGATCCTTTATGAATGAACTCTACATGAAACAAGCCATTGAACTAGCGCAACGTGCAAAAGGACGAACAAGTCCTAATCCCATGGTAGGATGTGTGATAGTGAAAGATGATCGCATCATTGCGAAAGGATATCATCATCATTGTGGAGGAGTTCATGCGGAAGTTGATGCCTTGAATCGAGTCAATGAAGATTTGAGTGATGCCACCATGTATGTAACCTTGGAACCATGTTCACATCATGGTAAACAACCTCCATGTTGTGAAGCTATCGCACGTTCAGGAATTAAGAAAGTGGTTGTTGCAACCTTAGATCCTAACCCAATTGTAAATGGTCGTGGAATTGCCTATTTAAAGAGTCAACACGTTGACATTGAAGTAGGGGTGTGTGAAGATGAAGCTATCCATATGAACAAAATATTCAATCACTACATCACTCACAAAACACCTTATGTCCTGATTAAAGCAGCCATCACTTTAGATGGCAAAATTGCAACGAAAACAGGTGAATCACAATGGATTAGTGGACCACAATCCTTAAATTATGTTCATCAGTTACGTAATGAATATTCAAGTATTGGCGTAGGCGTCAATACAATTATCGTTGATAATCCTTCTCTCACCATTCGTTTACCAGAGCAAGATAACCAATGTCATCATCGTATTATCTTTGATTCTAAAGGACGTATTCCCCTTCACTCAAAAGTTCTTAATGATGCCTTCGCATCAAAAACAATCATCTTAACAACCTCTTTAATGCCCCCTAATATAAAAGAAACTATTATTCAAAAAGGTGCACGAGTCATTGAAGTGGGTTCACATGAAGGACATGTTGATATCAAAGAATCTATGCACATTTTAGGAAGTTTAGGCATCGATTCACTATTTCTTGAAGGAGGTAGTGAAATCATTGCATCAGCTCTTAAAGCAAAGATAGTTCATGAAGTCCACATTGCGTTAGCTCCTAAGCTAATTGGAGGACAAGATGCGAAAGGATTCATGGGTGATATTGGTGTTGAATCATTATCTCAAGCCATTCAACTAGAATTTACTCAAGTCGAGCAACTAGGCTCGGACATCATCATTAAAGCAAAGGTGGTGAATTAATGTTTACAGGACTTATTGAAGAATTAGGAACGATAAAAAAGATACAGCGTCATGCCAAGGGATTAAGTTTAACAATTCAAGCTCAAACGATCCTTGAAGACATGAAACTAGGCGATTCAATCGCCACTCATGGAGTATGTTTAACCGTGACGCATATTGGAAAACATGACTTTGAAGTGGATGTGGTCTCCGATACTGTAAACTCAACGATTTTTAAAGCAATCAAGCTTCAGCAAAAAGTTCACTTAGAACGTGCCATGCGCTCTGATGGGCGATTCGGTGGTCACTTTGTCAGTGGTCATGTGGATGGGGTTGGCAAGATCCTTTCTAGGACAAAAGATGGCTTGGCCACTCGCATTCATATTGAAGTCCCCCCACCCCTTAAAAAAGGATGTCTTACTAAAGGTTCAATCGCCATTAATGGTGTTTCATTAACCATTCAAGAAGTGACAAGTCAAGGATGTGTGGTGTCGATTATCCCTACCACCTCAACATGGACAACATTACTTGATGAACCTTTGCATGGACATGTCAATATTGAACTTGATATGTTAATTAAACCTAGTCTACAGTCTTCCTCGAAGATTGATGAAGACTTCTTAAAAAAACATGGGTATATCACCTGAAAGGAACATTATGTTTAATACAATTGAAGAAGCAATAGCCGATATTCAAGCCGGCAAAATGGTTGTGGTGGTGGATGATGAAGATCGTGAGAATGAGGGCGATTTATTGATGGCGGCCTCCAAGGTCACTCCTGAAGCCATTAATTTTATGGCGACTTATGGTCGTGGTTTAATTTGTATGCCTATGGAAGAAATGCGATTATCTCAACTAGGTCTTAACATGATGGTTGAACAAAATACCGACACCTACCAAACTGCATTCACTGTTTCTGTTGACTCAAAAGCATGCACCACTGGTATCTCAGCCTTTGAGCGCGCATTAACCATCAAACAACTCATGGATCCTACCGCCACTCCGAATGACTTTAAACGCCCTGGGCATATTTTCCCACTTCGCTCAGTCCGTGGAGGCGTATTAAAGCGTGCGGGTCATACTGAAGCTGCGGTAGATCTTGCGAAACTTGCGGGGTTGCAACCTGCAGGAGTTATTTGTGAAATCATGAATGATGATGGCACCATGGCACGTCGTGATGATTTAGTAGCATTTTGCGAAAAACATCAGTTAAAACTCATCAAAATTGTGGATCTTATTGCCTATCGCAGAAAAACTGAGAACTTAGTGAGTCGTGCTGCAAGTGCAAAACTACCAACTCGTTATGGTGAGTTTGAAATGATTGGATATGAGAATCTTATTACCAAAGAACATCATGTGGCTTTAGTTAAAGGGGACATCTATAACGGTGAGCCTGTGCTCATTCGTGTTCATTCAGAATGTCTCACTGGAGATGCCTTTGGCTCACTACGATGTGACTGTGGGCAACAATATGATGCGGCTATGAAAAAGATTGCTGAGGAAGGTCGTGGCATTTTACTCTATATGCGACAAGAAGGTCGTGGTATAGGACTAATCAATAAGATTAAAGCCTATCATCTTCAAGATCAAGGTCTAGATACCGTTGAAGCAAACCTTGCCTTAGGATTTGGAGCTGATATGCGTGATTATGGGATTGGAGCACAAATACTGAGTGATTTAGGGGTGAAGAAACTCATTCTTATGACCAACAATCCTCGTAAAATGGTTGGACTTGCGGGTTATGGCATTGAGATTGTGGATCGCGTTCCGATTCAACTCAATCATAATGAAGCCAATGAAAATTACTTAAAAACTAAAAAAGCAAAATTAGGACACATGTTGAAATTTGAAACGGAGGAGAAATAAACATGGCAATAATTCAAGGACATCTTACATCCCCACAAGGACGCTTTGCGATTGTGTTGGGTCGCTTTAATGAATTTATCGGATCAAAACTTTATGAAGGGGCAAAAGATGCGTTACTTCGTCATGGAGTTGAAGAAGCTAATATCGATTTAGTATGGGTTCCAGGAGCATTTGAAATTCCACTCATTGCATCAAAACTTGCGCATTCAAAAAAATATGCCAGTGTCATCTGCTTAGGTGCTGTAATTCGTGGTTCCACGCCACACTTTGATTATGTGGCTTCTGAGGTTTCAAAAGGAGTTGCGCATGTGGGTTTAGAATCTCAAGTTCCTGTGATCTTTGGAGTCTTAACCACAGACACGATTGAACAAGCAATCGAGCGTGCAGGCACTAAAGCTGGAAATAAAGGCTTTGAAGCCGCTATGACTGCGATTGAAATGGTCAACCTCATCAATGCTCTATAAATCATTTGATACCTTTATCTTTGATTATGATGGAACCCTCTTTGATTCAAAGCGTCATGCTCATCATGTATTCAAAATAGTCGGTCAAACCTGTCTTGAACAAGGTTACATCAACCAAGTGTGGAGTGATGATACTCTCACCCAAATCATAGGTCACAATCCTTTAAGAGCATGGGAGGTCTTACTTCCAAATGTAAGTGAAGAAGAGCGAACATCAATCAGTGCACTCTATTCAAAGACCATGTTTGAACATTTATCAAATACCCCCACCACTTGGTATCCTCATGCAACCGATGTGATTAAAACCTTACTTCAAGAGGAGAAGCATCTTATTCTACTCACTAATGCACGTCGATACTATGTCGAGATTGCTTTAAAACATCATCCTATCCTTGAAGGTTTTGATCAAATCCATTGTGCGCAAGACTTCAATTATCAAAGCAAAGCCACCATCGTGCCACAACTTAATTTAAAAGGAAAAGTTTTAGTCATTGGAGATAAACTGGATGATGCTCAAGCCGCACAAAGCATTAATGCGCAAAGTGTATGGGCCGAGTATGGTTATGGACACCCTGAGTTTGATGGAAAACACTTCACCTATCGAATCGATTCAATTGAAAAACTGTTAAAAAAACCTTCTTTTTGAAGGTTTTTTTATACGTTAAAAGATTCACATATCTTGTATACTCCTTTTTTGATATAATGGTACCCGTACAAAGGAGTTTTTCATTATGGCTTTACCAAAATCACTGACTAAGACGTGGTCCACGCAAGCAAGATTATCATTATTGTTTATATGGGCACTCTTAACGCTTATCATTGCATTCTCATATCAAGACTTAACGATGTGGACTTCGTATTTGAAACTTAACACATCGCCAGCTCTTCTACTCACAGATTATGTTGCGGCTTTTGGTGCAAGTGCAACCTTACTCAATGCAGCGCTTGTTCTGATTGTGAACATTGTTATTTTGTTAGTACTCAAGATGCAACTTTCTGGACTACTCTATGCTTCCATTTTTACCGTCTATGGGTTTAGTTTCTTAGGGATGAACCTTGTCAACTTACTGCCTATTTATATCGGTGGGTTTATGTATGCCAAATACATGAAACTAGAATTTAAAACCGTTGTCTTAGTAAGTATTATTGCAGGAACAGTTGGACCCATTATCTCTCATGTCATGTTTGGATATGGTGATCCTACATTACTCTCCATTAGTTTAGGAGTATTAGTGGGAATCATTCTTGGTTTCCTTATTGTGCCTTTAGGTCGTCATTTCTTGCGTTTCCATGATGGATTCAATCTTTACAATATTGGATTCACTGGAGGTCTTATGGCGATTCTTTATGATGCGATTGCACGTCGTTTAGGATTTGAAGCTGTGCGTGTTCGTATCATTTATGAACAACATGATCCTCGCTTAATCATTTTAACCGTCATCTCAATCTTCTTGTTTTTTGTGATTGGATTACTCTTTGAAGAGCATCCTTTTGAAAACCTTAAAGGTATTTTTAAGTCCTCAGGACGTGCTATTTCTGATTTCATTGTCTTAGGTGGATTTCATGCGACCCACTTAAATATGGCTTTTGTGGGGGTCGTAAGTACCTTAGTGGTCTTTATACTTGGTGGGGTTTTAAATGGCTTAACTCTTGCAGGTATCTTTACCATTATTGGTTTTGGAGCATTTGGAAAACATCCTAAAAACATCTACCCTGTGATCTTAGGTGCTATCTTGAGTACTTGGTTAACTCAACTCCCAATGAGTGCAACCACATCCATACTTAGCATCTTATTCGCTACGACACTTGCGCCAATTGCAGGGGTGTATGGCTTTAAGTGGGGAATTGTCGCAGGATTTTTACACGTTTTTATTGTGAATCATGTCGGAATGTTTTACAGTGGACTTAACTTATATAATAATGGCTTCGCGGGGGGCCTTGGCGCAGGGTTTCTAATTATCATTATTGGACTCGTCACAAAGGAGAAATCAACATGAAACAACGTTGTATGAAGAGTTTAAAGATTGCGAATGAAATTATGAGTGTTCTTACTCATGACAAAGCTTATATTCTAGAAAGCAAATTAAAATTTAAGCGCGACGAAACTCACTTTAACTTTACTCTAAAACCAAATCGTTTTAGTGATCAAGAACTTAAAGATTTCTTAGAAATGCTTAATCTTCCACGTCAAAGTGAAATGGAAGAATACTATTGGAGTTTACTTGGTGAAAACAAAAGTGATGATAATATTCTCGTAGTGGCTCGTATGATTGATGAAGCCACTGCGCATGTTGAAGATGATACATTAAGCATCCATATCGTTCGAAAAAATGCATAAATCTTGCAAGTTATCTCTTTGCATCTTAAAGTTGTAGTGTAGAGAAGAGGTGGATTTATGAGACCGATTGAAGGACTTCATCATGTGAGTTGTCTAACGAAAGACATTCAAAAGAATGTCTGGTTTTACACGCAAGTCCTAGGATTAAAAGTCCTTAAAAAATCCGTGAATCAAGATGATGTTTTCGCCTATCACCTATTTTATGGTGACGGCAACGCTTCAGTAGGAAGCTCTATTACATTCTTTGATTATCCCGATATGACTGCTGCCCAAGCAGGTTCAAATAGTATTTATCGATTAGGTCTACGAGTAAATTCTAAGGAATCACTCAATTTTTGGCGTGAGCGTTTACGCTCCTTTGATTTTAGAAGTGAACCTATTGATCATAAACTTGGAGTATTTGGGTTTAATTTTGTGGATTCAGATGGACTAAAGCTTAGACTTATTTCACAAGAAGGATTAGAATCACTTCCTTCTTATCCAAATCCTCATCCTGATATCCCCACTCAACATGCGATACTAGGGCTTGGTGAAGTTCATCTTCATGTGCATAATACTCTTAAAGCTGATCAGTGGCTTACCACGGTTTTAGGCTTTAAACGCGTGATGAGTGATCAAGATTCAACGCTTTACATCAGTCATGCCCATCGTGCTGATACTCGATGTGTGGTCACAATGGATGCATCACGGAGTGAAGTTCAAGGCTATGGCAGTGTTCATCACATCGCTTGGAGAATGGAAGATGAAGAACAGCTTAATGAGATGCATCGTCGGATTAATGATATTAATATGTCAAATTCATCGATTGTGGATCGTCATTACTTCAAAAGTCTTTATGTAAGAGACTTTAATCGATTACTTTTTGAATTCGCAACCGATGGACCTGGATATACATGTGATGAATCGTTAGAAAATCTAGGCAAGCAACTATCACTTCCTCCATTTTTAGAACCTTATCGCAAAACCATTGAAAAGCATATCAAACCTTTAAACACACAAAACGAGTCATAAACTGACTCGTTTTTTATGAGTTAAATGATGTTTCTGCTTAAATGAACTAAGCCCTTTATCGAAAGTCATTGACTGTTCATATTTTTGGATAAGTGCGTTTAGCACATGTTCCCAATCATGCTCCCTACATGTTTTTCTCATCCCTTCTAAATATTGAGTCTTATCAATCTTTCTTAAGGCAATATGTTTCATGATAGAAAATATATCTTCATAGCTTTGCATATCAATGGCTATACCATTGTGTTCATTAAGAATACATCCCACTCCACCTTGTTTTGCGCCAACCACAAGTGTTTCTGAAGCCATCGCCTCTAAGATAACATTCCCAAAGGTCTCACTCATTGAAGGGAAGATAAAGGCATCGACACTAGCATACCATTTCGCCAATGAAGTTTTATCTTGAAAGCCAAGAAAGTGGGTATTCTTATTTGAGATTTTTTCCATCTCATGTTTTAAAGGACCATCCCCAATCACAAATAACTTCATAGGAATCGGTAAAGATGATGAACAATGATTAAAGACCTTGATTAGTAATTCAATATTCTTTTCTTTTGAAATTCGACCAACATAGAGGAACTTGATCGATTCATCATTCAAATCAAAGGAATCAATCATTTCAGCTTTATATGAAGGATGATACATCGATAAATCGACGCCTCGTTTGAATAACGATACACGTTTAAACTTCTGATCCCTAAGTTCATTAATTATTATCATGGAAGGAGCTAATACTTGAGCAGAAGATTTATGAAACCATTTTAAATATGACCAAATGGGTTGTGATAAGTAACCTACTCCATGAAGACGCGCATACTCCACAATATGAGTGGTAAAGGTTGTAAACAAAGGAATGTTTCGCTCTTGAGCTATGATTTTTCCCATCATGCCACATGTGAGCTCACTCATCACATGCACAACATCGGGTTTAAACTCATCAAATACCTCTCGAACACGCTTCAGGTTAAAGTGAGATATGCGCATATCAGGATAAAACCACACTGAGGTTGAATTAAATGTACTCAGTCTTGGATATGATGGTAAAGGATGATAATGAGGTGCAAATACATGAACTTGATGATTAAGTTTAATGAAATTTTTAACCATCATATCAATCGTATTGGATACCCCATTGATTTGTGGAAAGCATGTATCAGTAAATAGTGCTATGTTCATGATCAAACACCTCAACACTTTCACATTGTTTTAAAAGCATGATGGATACTCGTTGAACCATACTAAATGTAAAGGCGATATCTTTCTCAATGGAATGAGGAAACTGATCATAATAGATATTCATTTCATTTATACATTCAAAGATATCATCATAATGGGGTATTTCAATGCTTGTGGATAATGCATGATAGGGTTCATTGAGTTGATCAAAACGTTTCTCCAATGCATTTTCATAATCGAAATGCCATTTGAGTTGATGATATAGGGTTTCATCACGATGGGCTAAACAAAAATAGTCACATAGATGATGCATAATTTCACCTAATCGGATTGAAAAACGAATCGGTGAATCCATGAGATTTGGTAGTTCATTCACGTAATCCATAAACATAATGAAGTTGTACTTCTTCATATGTGGAGATGATAAGCCATTGAAGCGAATATCGGGTTTAACATTCCCAAAAATAAATGGAATTGCTCTAAAGGAAGCATGCGAGCGAAAAGATGATTTGAATAGAGAAGCCATTTTTAAATGAGTGACAAAATTCATAATAAAAACCTCCTGATGAAAGCATACCAATTGAGCATGATTTTTCAGTTGAGGTAGTGTAAATCTTTGATTAAGGTTTTTGGTGTTTTGTAAAGAAATGGTTAGTTTTCTTTACAATGAGGTTGATACACTCTGTATATACTTCCTCATTAGTAAAATGCTTTTCCCAAGTTGACTCACTTCTTCAAAGCCATGCTTAGTGTAAAAAGCGACCGAACCATTGAAATCAAAACGTTGTTTGTCACCTTCTTGAATAAATGGAAAGACTTCCACCCATCCTCCTCCTGTTTGCGCAATATAATCACACGCTTCTAAAAAGAGGGTGCTAGCATAATGTTGTTTACGATAATCTTTATCAATAAACATGCATGAAATACGCCATTGGCGTTGATCCTTATAGTCTTGAGGAAGTTTGATATAATCCTTCGTGGTATCATATCGTTCAATCACATGATAAGGTGCGACCTGAGCATAACCTATCGGAGTTTCATCATCATAAAGTAAAATTCCGGTTGAACCAAACTCCTGAACATGCTCAAAATGAGTTTGCTTGTGCTTTTCTTTTTCTTCGTAGCGAAAATCTTTAGGTCGTCCTAAATAATACGCACACCAACATCCTCCCCGAACGCCTTTGTGCTTTTCAAACAATGCTTCAAAATCATGCCATGAGTGCAAATCAAGTTGTTTAGAGTGAATCATAACCGTTCCTATTCCTTAGTTTGATTGTGATTTCAAATTGTGTATCACTTTATTTAAAACTTGTTTTAGAAAACCTTGATGCTTTGGAGTTTGACTTGAACTAAGTTCACTAAGACTAAAATGCATCATTTGACTATCTTGCCCTTCATGATAGTGATAGTGTTGATTGACTTGTTCATAATATGCGATATCATCACGAAGTTGAAGATTCAAACTTCGTAGTATCTTTTGAAGGATGACTTCATCGTGTATGGTGATTGCACTTTCAATGCGCTTCATAGTATTACGTGTCATAAGATCTGCGGATGATATCAACACGGTTGCTTTTCCATGATGTTTAAAGTAATACACTCGGGAATGTTCAAGGTAGCGACCTAAGATACTTCGAACTTTAATGTGGGTCCCTTCAACACTTAAACAATTAATACCACGAATGATTAAATCGACACGAACGCCATGTTGATCCGCTAAGATTAAAGCTTCCATGATATCTTTATCTGTCATAGAATTCATTTTAAAGATAATATGACCTTCTCCTTCTTGAAGATGAGTCGCGATTTCTTGGTGAATATGATGAAGAATGCTTTGTTTGAAGGTGAATGGAGAGGTGGAAAGTAAGTTTAATGGCTGTTTAAATGCTTCGATATCGCCCAATTGAAGCCATGTGAAGAACGTTCTCACATCCTCACCAAGTTGTGGGTTTGTACTTAACACATGATAATCGGTATAAAGTTTCGCGGTGTTTTCATTATAGTTGCCCGTTGAAGTATGAGTATAGGTCAACACTTTACCTTTATCAACTTCAGTGATAAGGCAACACTTAGAATGCACTTTATATCCTTCAAATCCATAAATGACTTGACATCCTGTTTCTTCTAAAGTGGTTGCGTGATCAATGTTATGTTGTTCATCAAAGCGAGCTTTGAGTTCGATGATCACCACCACTTCCTTACCACTTTGAGCGGCTTGCACGAGTGATTCAATAATGGAGGATTGAGATGATAAGCGATAGAGTGTCATCTTAATACTAACCACTTTAGGATTAATGGCTGCTTCTTTAAGGAGTTGAATGAGTGGGTCTAAGCGATCATATGGCACATGAAGAAACACATCTTGTTTCTTTAATAACTCCATCATTGATTCTTGATTGTGATGGAGTGGATTACGAGGACTTATAGAAGGAAAGAAGGCATTTGGGTGACGTTTTAAACAGAATTGTTCAATGAGTTTAAAGTGAGCCCAATGCAAAGGAATTGGATTCACAAACACATGTTGAGTTTTGATTGAAACTCTTTTAATGACTTCTTTAATGAGTTCAGGATGATGATGGTTAAACTCTGCTCTTACGATGGCTAATCGTTGTCTTTTTTTAAGAAGTTTTTTCATGACATCTTTAAAGGTCAGTTCTTCATCATCACTACCTTCATAATCTAAATCCGCATTACGAATCAGTTTCATATTGGTGATGGCTTCGACTTCATAGCCTTTGAAAATCTTTTGAATATGAGCTTGAATAAGGTCACTGACCATAATGCATTGAAGCGAGGATGTTGAAGGGAGCGATAATACGAGGGGGATAATATTTGGATCAATCGGAATCAATCCTAACGTTTTCTTCTTCCCTTTTTTAAGGTAGGCCACAACCACAACTTGTTTATTTTGAAGAAATGGAAATGGATGAGATTGATCCACTATCATTGGTGATAATAATGGTTCAATATGAGATTTAAACATGGTTTGAATATAGGCTTGATCATTAGACTTTAAATCAGATACTTTTTTCACATGAATATGATATGACTGTGCTTCTTTCATCCAAGCTTCATACACTTGGGTTTGATGATCGATGAAGTGTTGAACTTGCTTTGAGATGAGTTTGAGTTGTTGCGTAATAGTCAGGTTGGTTTTATTGTCATTGGATTCAACTAAAGCAGACAATTCTTGCAGTGAACCTACACGCACCATATAGAATTCATCCAAATTGTTTGAAGCGATATGCAAAAAACGCCCTTTCTCAAAAAAAGGCGTTGTGCTTAACGTTGCTTGATGAAGAACACGCTCATTAAATTGAATCCAACTTAGTTCACGGTTAATAAAGGCCATAAATTACCCCTCTTGAAGAATTCTTTGATATAAATAGCCTTCTCGCAGTGATGCTTTTGATGCGGTAAACGTTGTCGCATGAACATATTGCATGAGTTCATCAATGAGGATTGCTCCTGGAACTAAAGTAATGAGTCGATCCGGTGCACCTCGAATTATATCTTGAGCATGCATAGGTGAAAGGCGTGATATCTTGGAAATGGTGTTATATGAAAGTGAAGATCCTTTTTCAAAATCAAGAACTTTGTTCATTTTGACCATGGCTCGTGAAGTCCCTCCAATGCCAATAATATGATCAATCATTTTATTTTCTAACCAAACAATACTTGAAAAAATGGTGCGCGCATGCGCTCTCATGAGATTTTGTTCCGCGTCATTAGGAAGGACATTGGAGACATATTGTTGGTAGAAGTTGAGTGACCCCACAGGGATCGATGTCGTATGAATAAGTTTTCCATCCACAAAGTAAGTGATTTCCATCGAACCACCGCCAATATCTATTGAAAGACCTTCTTTTGGAAGTGTTTCATATTTCACCACCGCTTCAAAACCGTAGGAAGATTCTTCATGATCACTTAAAAGTTCAATAGGATGATGAATACTCGATTCAATCGCACTTATGGTTTCTTTAGAGTTTTCAATGTTTCGAAGTGATGCGGTCGCAAAGATTCTAAAGTAATCTAGATGATAGGTCTTCGCCACAAAAATGAGCTCTTTAAGCGTGGAAACAATGACTTCGACTCCTTCAATGGACATCTTATTATCCTTGACATAAAGGATACTTTTAGCGGCATGTTTCAAATTGAATAACTTGGTCAGTTGACCTTCACCATAGTGATAAATAACTAAACGAATTGAGTTGGAACCTAAGTCAATTAATCCAATGTTCATAATCTAACTCCTTCTTTCATATTATAGAGGGGTTCATTCAGTCGTGCCTAGGTTAGTGTACTTCTTAACATCATCTTTACAAAATAGAGTTTCCCTGGACGTGAATAAGGTAACTTCATTATACATGATTACATAGCAACTTGGGGACTAAATAAGAAAACCATCACACAGATGATGATGGTTACTCTTGATTTCTCCACTTATTTAATCCTTCTATTAAGGATTGATTAAACAATGCAGGATTTGTCTCCATAGGGTTATGACCTTCATTAGGTAGCACAAATGTTTGAAGATTTTTGGCGACTTCTTCGATTGCTTCTAGCTGAGTTACTGGAATCCAGGCATCGTCTTCTCCCCATATCACAATGGTTTTTGTATGGGGTGTTAACCATTCATCGACACCTACACTTGATGATGTCGCAAAAAATTCTCTTAAGGCTTGCGTCGTTCCTTTAATTCTAAGTGGTCGCAAGTAAGCATTCACTTGCTCTTTGGTGGCTTCAACTCCATAGGCCGAAGATAAAGAAGATTTAAACTGCTCTTCATTCAGTAATCCATAGGTTAAAAATACTCGCAACCATTCTCCCACTGGAGTATACTTAACCACACCTTGAAGTAAACGTCCTCGTGTGTTTCTTCCACTCACTGCAGGATCAATGAGAATTAAACCTAGTGTTTTATTGGGTTGTTCATTGTTCATGGCAAGGACAACTGATCCCCCCATGGAATGACCTCCTAAAATCCATGTGCTTGGTAAGTTATATAAAACCTCAATTTGATTCAGGACATCCCATAACCACATCGCACGATTTTCTTGAGAATGAACCAGTCCTGTTTGTCGGCTTGAAAACCCAAAAGCAGGTAAATCCACACTTACTACAAAATATCCTTGAGATGCTAGAAATGGAGCATTATCTTCATAGGAGAAGGTTGAACCTCCTAATCCATGCACCAACATAATTTGACCTTTCATGGGTTGAGTCGGTTGGTCAATACGGGTATGAATGGGAATGCCTTGGGATGTGTTCACAAATAGTGAATTTTCAAATGGTTGAGATGGTACACCTTCACGGCCATCACGAGGAATAAAATATGGTAATCCTAAAAACAAAAGTAAGATTAAGAGTAAGATTCTTTTAATGAGTTTAAAAATGAATTTAATCATGAACAACCTCCATCATGATTTCATTACGCTTTAAAAATCCTGGAATAAACGGTGGATTATATCGTGCTAACCATGGACCATCTTTGATGTCATAATTTTGCGAACTAATATAAGCTTTGAGTTCTTGAATTTTCTGATGAATGATGGCTTGGGAAATATTTCCTTTGAATTTGATAACCACCATCGTCGATGAAGAAACCTTTTCAACACGAGCATGTCCATGCGGGTTAGGAAACTGATCTTGATTGAGTAACACAAATGCCGTGTCTTGCATGCGTTGATCATCAAGTTTATTTATGACTGGGGTTGTCATACTAAATTTCTGTCCTGTTTCATTATCCCCACTAATATATCTAAAGCAATCATTAAACCCTTCATAGCCCATGTTCTCTTTAACACTACTTTTCACCACAAAATACTCCCCCATCTTTCTAACTTCAAAGCGAGGGGATGATGTGATAACTTCATAAGGAAAGGTTTGTAGAGCCATCATTACACGAACTTTCTTAGGGTTTGAATGAGTTTTTGTTTTGTGGGGGTATAAGGAGGATATTTAAAGAATAAATCAAACCATGTCGGGGAATCCACAATGGCTTTCATATGAGAGAAAGTCTCAAATGAATGAAATCCATGATATGATCCCATACCACTGTTCCCTACTCCACCAAATGGAAGGGTTGGAGATACAATATGAATAATTGAGTCATTGATAGCCGCACCACCAAAGCCACGTTGTTTGATGATGGTGTTTTTATGATGTTTAGATTCAGTGAATAAATACAGTGCTAAAGGGTTGGGATGTTGGTCTAGGATTTGATGAAGCTCCTCATCACTATGATACGAGATAATTGGGAGTAATGGTCCAAAGATTTCTTCCTGCATCAGTTTAGAATCAAAGGATGGTTCATCAATGAGTGTTAAGGCCAGCTTATGATCTTGATCATTGTGCTCCCCTCCAAATAAGATGACTTGATTCTCAAGATAGGAGACTAAACGTTTATAGTGACGCTCATTAATAATTTTGGGAACTTCCATGTTTATATGTGCATCTGGAAACTGAGTCTTAATCGCTTCAATAAGCGCATTGACTAATGCTTCTTTTTTAGAATCATGGACGACCACATAATCAGGGGCAATGCAAGTTTGACCACAATTGAGTCCTTTACCCCATATAATTCGTTTGGCCACCACATTCACATTCGCATCATCCATCACGATGGCTGGAGATTTACCCCCTAATTCTAAGGTGACTGGGGTTAAATGCTTAGCCGCTGCACTCATCATGATTTTGCCTATGGTAGGGGAACCTGTAAAGAATAAATGATTGTAAGGTAAGTCTAGTAAATCAGCAAATTCCTCTGGGGCAACATCAGTTGCGAAAACATGATGCGGTTCAAAAGTTTCATTAAGGATGCGAGTTAGAAATTCACCTGTATGCCCCGAAATCTCTGATACCTTCACCATCGCCGTATTGCCAGCAGCTAATGCTGATAATAATGGCATCAGTGCGAGTTGAACAGGATAATTCCAAGGTGAGACAATGAGTACCACTCCTTTAGGAGATGGCATGACATGGGATGACATCGTGGATGTGATTAAAGAAATTCCTTTTTTCTTTGGTTTCATCCAAGATTTAAGGTGTTTTCTAATATAGGTAATCTCTTGTTTTAATGGAAGAATCTCAGTTAAAAAGGCTTCCGTTTCACTTTTATGAAGATCAAGATGAAGTACTTCACAAAGTTCTTTTTCATAAGCATTAATCATGCTTTCGAGTTTTGAAATCGCATCAAGTCGTGCTTGATAAGGTAAAGTCGCATGAGAGTTAAAATAAGCTTTTTGTTTTTCAAAGACGGGTTTAAACATAAAAACCTCCACTGTGTTTAAAATACCAAAAAAACCATCATATTACTACTATGATACTTATGTTTTTTTATGGGAAATAGAAATACCAAATAAGCCTAATATCTTTTGAAATAATTGTGATGCTTTTCAATCAAATCCACGCACATCGTAAAAAGATAAACTTGTTAAAAAAAACACAAAGTTATTATTTTCACATAACACATCTGATATAATATTACCAACACTATAACCTTGGAGGGGAAATGAAAAAATTAACAGTTTTACTATTGAGTGTATTATTGATAGGATGTGTAAGTCAGTCAAAATATGATTTACTTAATCAGGAATTAAGTGCATTAAAGACATCCTATGATGCGAAAATAGCACTCCTTGAAGAAAAAGTTAATTCCTTAGAAAGCAACAAAATTCAACTTGAAAACGATATAACCTCATTAAAAGAACAACGAGATCTTCTGAAGCTGAAATATAATGGTCGACTTGACATGATGAGATTTCCAACCACAATAAGTCAAGGTCGTCATCAGGTGAATCATCCTATGTTTTCATTCACATATGATGCTCAAGGTCTTGACGATCAGTTGGTAGTGATTGCTAGACCTTTCGGGGTTCAACTTTGGTATATTTCAGAAAGCACTTCAGGAGATTTAATCACGTTCTATATTATTCCTGAATCACAAATTGAGTTATATAACTTATCTTCTCGTAATATTCTTCAACGATACTCAAACAATATTGTGTTAGTCAGACATATGCCTATCAGTTATGAGTTTCCTGACACAGTAGATCTTGGAACCAAACTTCATAGTGTCGTTAATTCAATTAAAGTCACGTTTGTAAGATAAAAACTAGTTCCTAAAATTAAAGAACATGCCAAATGAACTGCCTCTTGTCAAGTAGACAGAAGAATTAATTAAATTGCTGAGTAAGCTTGTCTTCGATATTCTAACGGAGACAAGCTTTTTAGTTTCTTTTGAAATCGTTCTTCATTGTAGAAATGAATAT